>Ga0207975_100113_pt1 | contig 72873 bp, 68 predicted proteins | sample LakWasMe91_HOW11_2_FD_183913 | JGI IMG/M metagenome (GOLD analysis project Ga0207975, IMG submission 183913) | Freshwater sediment methanotrophic microbial communities from Lake Washington under simulated oxygen tension - Sediment Metagenome... | ecosystem: Environmental > Aquatic > Freshwater >...
AATCAGACATTTTTTGTTTTCTTCCAACATCTGATTTATATTCTAAATGACAATTCAAAGAACTTATAACTTCTAAAACTCTAAAATATTTTTTTACTATATTTGACATGGATATTGGTTTGTTTATCGACTTCAAGATACTGAATTTCAGTATCTTGACCAATGTCTAATCCATTTATTTTACTTCAAATAATTACACCCAACGGGTTGACTTAACATTTTTGTAATCAAAAAATAAACGAAACGATTACCCTTTTTAGGAGCAAGAACATTTGGCGTTTTTCAGAAAGTATCCTCCCGCTTTACACTGCAATCTCTTGTCTTGAACCCCAAGACAAGAGGATTTTCGTTTCAATCGGGGCTAAACGAGAACATTTTTCCTTTTTTACAAACAACAATACTTCAATATCGACAAAGATTGGCTTTCCCCTCTTTTAGAGGGGTGGCTGCAAGCCGGGGTGTTTTATTCATTATCCTTTCAACCACCCCACCCTACGGGCACCCCTCCGAAGGAGGAGAAATGAAAAACCAATTATAAATTTTCAAAATAGCACATCCTTAAAATTATTTAGTTAAATTTACTACAAGCCCAATCAACCCAACAAAACCATTTAATGAACCGAAACGAAGAACTCGAGAAACTCAAACAAGACCAAGTTTGGGACTTTATCATAATTGGCGGTGGCGCCAACGGCCTTGGCGTTGCTGTTGATGCCGCAAGTAGAGGTTACAAAACCATTTTGCTCGAAGCCGTGGATTTTGCCAAAGGCACTTCAAGCCGAAGCACAAAACTAGCCCACGGCGGCGTAAGATATTTAGAGCAAGGCAATATCGCTCTCGTTATTGAAGCCTTAAGAGAAAGAGGTTTGATGGAAAAGAACGCAGGCCATTTGGTCAAAAACGAATCTTTTATCATTCCAAACTACAATTGGTGGGGCGGTTATTTCTACACGTTCGGACTCAAATTATATGATCTGCTGGCGGGAAAACTAAGCCTTGGAAGTTCCCGATATTTATCAAGACAGAAAACTCAGGAGTTAATGCCATCGATAGAACCCAAAGGACTTCAAAGCGGTGTGCTCTATCACGACGGTCAGTTTGACGATTCTCGCTTGGCAATTAACCTTGCTCAAACCGCTATCGAAAAAGGAGCTTGCATTCTCAATCATATTAAGGTAACCAGATTATTAAAGGACAAAAAAAAACATATCACCGGAATAATTGCCGTTGACCAAATATCAAACGAAGAATATTTACTACAAGGCAAAGTGGTCATTAACGCAACCGGAGTTTTTACCAACGCCATCATGAAAATGAACGATAGCATTTATAAAAAATACATTGTTCCAAGTCAGGGGATTCATTTGGTTTTTGACAAATCATTTTTACCGGGCGAACATGCCCTAATGATTCCAAAAACAAGTGACGGAAGAGTTCTTTTTGCAGTTCCCTGGCACGATAAAATTGTCGTGGGAACTACGGATACTTTGGTAAAAAAATCGAATATTGAACCTATAGCTTTAGAACAGGAAATCGAATTTGTGTTGAAAACGGCACAAAAATACCTAACCAAAAATCCAAGCCGAGCCGATGTTCTTTCTGTTTTTGCCGGATTAAGACCATTAGCAGCTCCCGAAAAAAAAGGGCAAAGCACCAAAGAAGTTTCCCGAAGCCATAAAATAATTGTGTCCAAAACCGGATTAATCTCCATCACGGGAGGAAAATGGACCACCTACCGACAAATTGCCGAAGAAATCGTCAACAAAGCCATTGAAGTTCACAAATTAAACCCGAGCAAATGCATGACTGCTCATTTGCCCATCCACGGAAACAAGAAAAACAACGCTGCCGATTTTGAAAATCATCTTTTCATTTACGGAACCGACAGTGATGCTATTTTGCAATTACAGGAAAACCAACCTGAACTAAAAGAAAAATTACATCCCGATTACAATTACACTTTGGCCGAAGTTGTTTGGGCAATCCGAAAAGAAATGGCAATCACAGTCGAGGATGTTTTAGCAAGACGTGTTCGCCTCTTGTTCCTTGACGCCCGAGCCGCAATCGCAAGTGCTAATAAAGTCGCCCACTTAATGGCAAAAGAACTAAATCACGATGAAATTTGGATTCAAAATCAATTAGCCCAATTTAAGATTGTAGCGAATGGTTTTTTATTGAAGGAGTTTAGGGTTTAACGATATTAAGTTGGCTCAAAAATATTATCATAAACCAAATGTTCTTGATTTTTTCCATTTGCAATTATTTTTCGTAATGTTTGATCATAGTATTCTTGTAAAATGACAGGCTCAATAATACGGACATTATACATCCATTGAAAAAGCCAACCCACCAATTCTCTATTAATACCGCATTTCATTGTCATTATCCAATTTCCTTTTCTTTTTTCAAAGTGTTGCGAATGATGCCAAAAATATTTTGAAACTAAAGAACCTGTTATGGATGAAAACTCCAAAGTAATATCATATACTTCATTGTTTATATTTTCTGTAATTCCAAAACGCTTTTCTAATTCACTTTTTACTAAATCTTTACACTTATCGTGATTAAATCCATCTAGCAATAATTTGATGTTTTGAAATTGTCCAACCTCATAAACAACAACTTTTTTATTTTCTATCCCTTGGACAAAAAAATCGCCACGATGATAAACTACTGCAACCGGCGCAAACTTTACATTCAGTTTGTCTCTTTCCATATTAATCCCTGTCCCTGTAAAATCTTGAATAATTTTATTAATTTTAACATAGACTGACTCACGTATGGCTTTCAACAAATCATCGATAACCTCATTAAAATTATCATCTTTTTTGACTGTATAAAAATTTGTTGATTTTATTATTTCTAAATTATTAAGACTCTGCCCACCACTTGCCAAAGTAATAACTCTATTTAGAATTTTATGCATTGCCTTGGGGTCTTTTCCCCGCTTGTTCAATAATGGTGCAGCTCCTGCTTGTTCAATCAATTGCCAAGTGTTGATTGTTTCTTGTGAGTATGTAGCTCTTTCTTCAGAACGTATTATTTTATATTTTTTTTTATTTCCTTCTTTTGTAATGGAAAACTTTTCATTAGCCACAAAAAAAAACTCTTCCACATCTTTCAAATCCCTTTGCAATTGACGATCACTTATTTCAGCATCTTTTTCTTTGAGATATTCCAAAATAGTTTTTGCGTCGGCAGACGTTCGTTTTAAATAAGTGTAAATTATTCTTAACCTTTCAAGTTGTTTTAGCATAGTTTCAAGTATTAAACAACACGAATTTAAGATTTTAACACGACATAAAACGCCTACAGAATTATAAGTTATGACAACTACATAAAATTTGTTAATAAATTTGATAAAATCAAAAAAAATATAAAAATGACCAAAATCACTTTAAAATTTAAACCTGATGAATCTGAAACACATCCTTGGGCAAGATTTCCTGAAACAAATAATGCTACTAAGTTAATTCTTGGAAGTTTTCCACCTCAAAGATTTACAGATAATCATAAAAATTTAAAAAAAAATGATCTTGATTTTTTTTACGGGAGTAAAGAAAATGCCTTTTGGAATTTATTTTGTAAAGCACAGAATACAGATATTAATTGTCAAAATATAGAATCTTTAAAAAATTATTTAGAAAAAAACAATTGGATTGTTTCTGACATAATATTAAAAACAAAGAGAACAAAAATATCCGCCTTAGATAGAGATTTAGATGTACAATTGTGGAATATTGAAACAATAAAAGATATTCTTAATACAAATAAAATTGAAATAATTTATTTTACAAGCAAATGGGTTTATGAACATTTTTATAAATATATAGCCCATCATTTTGAAAAAATTCCAAAAACTGTTATTTTAATTTCTCCTTCAAAAAATGGACTTATGAGTTTAAATTGGGCTCGTGAAATTTATAAACAATTACAAACTGAAAATAATACAGAATATAGAGAACGTTATTATAGCCATTTTTTAAATTTATAATTTATTATGAAAAATAGACTTTACTTATCATTATTAATTACAATTATTTCTTTTAATACATTCTCCCAAATAATTGAAGAAAAAAAAGAAGGTAATCTTTTAATTAAGAATTATCTCAATAATGATTTAGAGATTATCAAAATTGAAAAAATTAAAGACAATCAAACAATTGAAAGCTATGAATATTTGCCTGGTGGTAAAATTAAAAATGGGAAATTCCTTAAAAAAGGAACAGGTGAAGGTCTTTACCAAAACGGAAAAATTAAAAATGGAAAAATAATTTATGAATCTACAATTGATTATTACAAGGATCTTCGGTTTCATGGTGATTTAAATATAGTAGATTTCAGATTAAAAGGCTATATAGAACTTGTTTATGATAATACGGAAAAAAGGGATTTACCATCTAATGGGAAAAAATCAGAAATTTTGGCTAAGTTAAATTTTAATGAAAATGGTTTGCTAGATGGAAAGCAATTCTACAATGATAAAAAATTTAATTATTTTCTAGAATATAAAAATGGAAATCCAATAAAGTATCAAAAAAAAAGAAAACGAAACTTTTATAGATAGCATTACATTTAATGACAACATAACCAAAAATGTTACATTTTTATTAAATCGCAATATTTACAACAGACAACAACCTAAATTAATTTTCAATCCTTTTAATTTCTTCATACGATTAAATGATGATTGTTATAATTCAACAAAAGAATATGAATCTAACTATGAAAACATCAAGAACACAGGTTATACAAATGACTTAAAAAAAATTGTATTAGATTACAACTTATCACAAGATTGTAATAATCGTAAAGTTAATCTTGATGGCATTAATATTGTTTTTAAAATTAAAAACCAAGATTTTATTGAAAAAATCTCCATGTCAGATTATTCTTTTTTACCAAATGGATTAAATAAACAATCATATTCAATCCCGAAAAATGATATAGCAAGCATAGAATACTTTTTCATTTCAGAAATTTTATTAGGACGAAACGGATATAAAATTTTAACTAATAACTTATCTTCAGATTCAAAAGAAATTATTTATGATAATTTAAATTTTTTAAACAATTACTTTGTCAATGATGTTAACTCTGAACATACAAAATTATCTTTTTTATTATTTTCACTCACTACAACAGGTTTAAAAGCTGGATATTCGGGCAACATCGATTATGGTTTAACTGCAGGCAGGAACAACAATTCAATAAATGATAATATGAATTTATTAGAAAACATAGTTTATTACAAAAATGGCAAAGAATTTTACAGTATAGAGCTTAAAGAGTATTTAGATGAAAATGATAAAAATAAAACAACTAAAAACTTCTTTTCTGAAAAAGCAAAATCTCTATTAAGTTCTTTCCCTATAGAATTGTTGAATGTAACCGATAAAAGTTCAATCAACATTGAAGAATTCAACTGGTGGTTAAGTGATGTCAAAATTGAAAGACCAAATGTTGAAAAAGTAATTGAGTATTTTTTAAAAAATTTCAATAGTAAAAATGAATCTAAAGAACTCCCATTATCAAACACTGATAATAAACTTAATTTAATAAAGGAAAGTCAAGAAAAAACATATGATGCAAAAATTGAAAACAACCAATTCCCAGTAAATCTAATTGGCAATTGGGGTAGTGAAAACATAAATGGAACTTTACATTTTTCTAAAGAAGAAGTTTCTTTTTGGGGTGGACCATTTTCAGAAAAGTTCACAACAAAAATAGCTGACAATGTTATAGAACTATATTTTTATTCAATAGATGGCACAAATAGTTTTAACGATGCAACGAATAATGACGATATAAAAAAACTAAAATGTAAAAAATTAGTTGGCAAATGCTATTTTAAAAACAATATTTTGGTTTTAGAGAGTTTTGGAGATGATTGTGGACAACTACCGAAAGGCACATTTAGTTTAAAAAAAAGGTAAAGACATAAAAAATCATGACATATAGAGAAATTCAGAAATATTACAGAAACAAATACAATACAACAATAAAATCCTGTTGGATAGCAGATGTAAAAAGAGAACTAGGCTTACCAACTAGACGAGCTCATAATCGAAAAAATGAGGGCTTTGTGATTTACCCTTGCCCTAAAGGAGAAGTAAAAAAAAGAATTAAATCCATAATCAAGAACTTGTAACGGAAAGCGGGAACTAGCTCCATAATGATTTCAGATTTTTGATTAACGATTCTTGATTTTAGAACTAAAAGCCGATAAGACTAAGTAAAATAACTTCTTTTGAAATTAGTCTTTCAAAATCATAAATCGGTCCCGATAATTATCGGGATTAATCTTCAATCTAAAATCCTTTATTTTTTGTTAATTCTTAGGCTGACATCTTGTCATAATCATCGTTTTTACCTTATATTTGCGGTTTGAAAACGCCTTATGGAAAAGATAATCGAAGAAAGCAAACAAGGAAACAGCCTTGTTCTGGAACATAAACCTGAGAATGCTAAAAAACTGTATATAGAAAGCTACGGCTGTGCGATGAATTTTTCGGACAGTGAAGTTGTGGCTTCCATATTATCCGGAAACGGATACAACACCACCCAAGTCTTGGAAGAAGCTGATTTGGTTTTGGTAAATACTTGCTCGATTCGCGACAAAGCCGAACAGACAATCCGCAAACGTCTTGAAAAATACAACGCTGTGAAACGCACAAACACAAAAATGAAAGTTGGTGTTTTGGGCTGTATGGCTGAGCGTTTGAAAAGTCAGTTTTTGGAGGAAGAAAAAATCGTTGATCTTGTGGTTGGCCCTGATGCCTACAAAGATTTACCTAATTTATTGGCTGAAGTCGAAGAAGGTAGGGATGCTATCAATGTAATTTTGTCCAAAGAGGAAACTTACGGGGATATTTCACCCGTTCGATTGATGAGCAACGGAATCACAGCTTTTGTTTCCATCACGAGAGGTTGCGACAATATGTGTACGTTTTGCGTGGTGCCTTTTACCCGCGGACGTGAACGCAGCCGTGAGCCGAAAAGTATTATAAACGAGATTCAGGATTTGTCCAACAAAGGATATAAGGAAATCACGCTTTTGGGACAAAACGTTGACAGTTATTTATGGTATGGCGGTGGACTGAAAAAGGATTTCGTCAATGCAACCGAAATGCAAAAAGCGACTGCTGTTAATTTTGACCAATTATTGGAAATGGTTGCCGTGACTTTCCCTAAAATGCGAATCCGTTTTTCGACTTCGAATCCGCAGGACATGCACGAAAGCATTTTACATATTATTGCCAAATACAACAATATTTGCAAACACATTCACCTGCCGGTTCAATCGGGTAGCGACCGCATTCTGAAAGAAATGAATCGTTTGCACACAAGGGAAGAATACATGAAATTGGTTGATAAAATCTATTCGATTATTCCTGGTGTTGCCATAACACAGGATATGATTGCTGGATTCCCAACAGAAACTGAAGAAGATCACCAAGACACTTTGAGCTTGATGGAATATGTGAAATATGATTTTGGTTATATGTTCGCCTATTCAGAACGTCCAGGAACATTGGCTGGAAGAAAAATGGAAGATGATGTCCCTGAAGAAACCAAACTTCGCAGATTACAGGAAATTGTTGATTTACAAAGAGAACACAGTTTGACAAGAACACAAGCATTTGTGGGACAAACGGTTGAAGTTTTAATCGAAAAAGCTTCTAAAAGATCCGAAGATGAATGGTCAGGACGAAATTCTCAAAACATAGTTGTGGTTTTCCCAAAAGAAAATTACAAAGTGGGTGAATTTGTAAATGTAAAAATTACTTCTTGTACTGCTGGTACTTTGAAAGGAGAAGCGGTTGGATATTCTGAAATGAATTGATTTCCAACCATAAATTACACAAATTTTTACAAATTTATTCTATTAAAAACTTAATATGACTGACTTTAATGATTATTATTACAAAAAGGATGAGAACTATAAAATCATTGGTCTTTGCATGGAAGTCCATCGATTACTAGGTCCCGGATTACTTGAAATAGTTTACAAGGATGCATTGGAAATAGAATTTAAAAACAACAAAATTCCATACGAAAGAGAAAAAGAATATGCAGTAGAATACAAAGGAATTATTTTACCTCATAAATTTTATGCTGACTTTGTAGTATATAGCGACATTATTCTCGAAGTAAAATCAATTAAAGAGATTAGTAATGATCATCTTGCACAAACATTAAATTATATGAAACTAGCGGATACTCCTGTTGGAATCATTGCTAATTTTCAAAACAAATCATTAGTTCACAAAAGATTGATAAACACATAAAATTTTAATTTGTGAAAATTTGTGTAATTTGTGGTTAAAAAAAACTTATATACCTAACATGTCCAAGAAAAACATACTTATTGCTTTAATTACTTTCATTATTGGATTTGGAACGACATTCTATATCATTAGAACCTATTTTCCAAAACACAAAATTGAAAAAACTACTGTACAAAAAGACACAGTAACACACGAGCGATAGCGAACTGACGAAGTAAATTCGAAAAAGTAGCTACCTACATATTAAATAGTTTTTAACTTTTAAACATTTAAACTGTTTTAAACTTTAAACCTTCAAAAATGGAAACAGTTCAATCAATAAAACAGCGCTTTGAGATTATTGGGAATGACCCAAAACTCAATCGTGCGATAGAAAAAGCCATTCAGGTTGCCCCTACTGATATTACGGTCTTGGTAGCAGGTGAAAGCGGTGTGGGAAAAGAAAACATCCCTAAGATTATCCATTCCTTATCACATAGAAAACACGGAAAATATATTGCGGTAAACTGTGGAGCCATCCCCGAAGGAACAATTGACAGCGAACTTTTCGGTCACGAAAAAGGCGCTTTTACAGGAGCTACCAGCACCCGTGAAGGCTATTTTGAAGTAGCCAATGGCGGTACTATTTTCCTTGATGAAGTTGGAGAATTACCCCTTACTACACAAGTACGTCTGCTACGTGTTTTGGAAAATGGGGAATTCATAAAAGTAGGTTCCTCACAAGTTCAAAAAACCAACGTTAGAATTGTGGCCGCTACCAATGTCAATTTATTCAAAGCCATAGAAAAAGGAACATTCCGCGAAGATTTATATTACCGTTTAAGTACGGTGGATATTCAATTGCCTCCTCTTAGAGAACGAAAAGAAGATATTCATTTGTTGTTCCGAAAATTTGTTGCCGATTTTGCCAACAAATATAAAATGCCTCCTTTAAAACTTGATGAAGGCGCTATTTTGCTTTTGCAAAAATTCCGCTGGAGTGGTAACATCCGTCAGTTGCGAAATGTCGCTGAACAAATTTCGGTTTTGGAAACCAACCGGGATATTACAGCTGCAACTTTACAAACGTATTTACCTAACGAAGACAGCAACTTACCATCGGTTATTAAAGACAAAAAAAGCGACAGCGATTTCAATACCGAAAGAGAGATCTTATACAAAGTCCTTTTTGACATGAAAAGCGATTTACATGATTTAAAAAAACTGACTTTAGAATTAATGCAAAGCGGCAGTTCCAATGTTCAGGAAGCCAACAAATCGCTTATCAAAAAAATATATGGTTCCAAAGAAGAAGACAGCGAAATAGATTACGAGGAAACACCAAGAACTTCTTTTATATCCAATTCAAATATAGAACAGGATTACGAAGAACAAGACAACAACAATTATCTTTTGGCCGAAACTATTGAAGAGGAAGAAGTATTGAAGCTTGAGCAAAAAGAAATCGAAATGATTAAAAAATCATTGGAGAAAAACAAAGGAAAAAGAAAAGCCGCTGCAGATGAGTTAGGCATTTCAGAACGTACTTTATATCGAAAAATAAAGCAATTTGATTTATAGAAATCACAAAAAACAATTCCGAATTTCGAAATTGAAAATTCATATATTTGAAAATAATTATAGATTCCAATCACAATTGGAATTGTCAAACATCTTATGAAAAAAGCACATTATCTATTAATACTAATTAGTTCATTCCTCCTAAACAGTTGTTCGGTTTATAACTTTACAGGAACCGGTAAAATTGATGCCAAAACCTATCAGGTGAATTTCTTTCCAAACAATTCTGAATTGATTGAACCGGGAATCGACAGGAATTTCACCCTTACATTACAGGACTTGATTCAGAATCAAACCAATTTACACTTGGTAAAAAACGGAGGAGACTTAACCTATGAAGGAGAAATAATAGATTATCACATCAGCCCGATGACGGCAACTGCCGATCAAAAAGCAGCTCAAAACCGTTTAAAAATAAGGGTAAATGTTAGATTTACCAATAAAAACAAGGAAGCTGATGATTTTGAGAAAGTTTTCGAATTTTATCATGATTATCCTGCGAGCCAGCAGTTGACCGGAGCGACGAAAGATGCGGCCATCAAAGAAATTTTTGAAAGAATCACACAGGATATTTTCAATGATTCTCTTGCAAAATGGTAAGAAGTAAGTAATCAGATTGCAGTTTTCAGTGTTCTTATTTAAAAAAAGAATACTACCCAAAAAGAATAAACATTTAAAAAATGAACATTAGTAGCTACAATTATTTATTAAATCAACCTGAAGAAATCAACGATATTCAAACGGTGGCTTTGGAAAAAGTGCTTGATGAATTTCCATACTTTCAAAGTGCGAGAGCCTTGCGTCTTAAGGGGCTTTATAATCAAAATAGCTACAAATATAATTTTGCATTAAAAATAGCAGCAGCACATACTACTGATCGTAGTGTACTATTTGATTTCATTACTTCTGAGTCTTTTACGGCTATTCAAAGAAAAACATACGAGAGAAAAATACAGGAGCTCCTTAATATAACTGTTATTGATAGTCAGATTGTCGAAAAAGAAGAAATAGCGCCAGTTGCTACAACTCCTTTGGAACATTCCATACTTACATCGATAAAAGAAGCGACTTCAAACACAGATTCACTTCATCCAATTACGTTTGAAAAAGTAGAAATCGACAAAAATGTTGAGCAATCCATTCTTGATTCCATTAAAGAAGCTACGCCAACTAACTCTGACGAAAAAATAACCGAAGCCGAAAAGAAATTAGAAATTGGAAAACCAATAGATTTTTCAAAATCAGAAACACACTCGTTCCATCAATGGCTTCAGCTTTCGAGGATACAACCTATAATACGTGAAACCTCGCAACAAAACAACAATATGGAAAAAGAACCCGAACCTATCGTTGACGAAAGCAAATTGAAGCAAGCGGCATTGATCGATAAATTCATTGAAACCAGCCCAAAGATACCACCGATTAAACCCGGAACTGTTTTCGCTCCAAATATTGACATCAACAAAGAAGACAATTCTTACCTGATGACAGAAACTTTGGCCAAAGTATATTTGGAACAAAAAAAATATCAAAAAGCCATTCAAGCTTATGAAATATTAATTTTGAAATATCCAGAAAAAAGTAGTTTCTTTGCAGACCGTATAAAAGATATTAAAATAATACAACAAAATAACAATTAATAATATAGAGTATGTTTTCAATTTTTTTAGTTTTAATTACAATAGTATGTTTTCTATTGATCGTAGTAATCATGGTTCAAAACCCTAAAGGTGGAGGATTATCTTCTACAATAAGTGGTTCTCAAATGTTAGGTGGTGTGCAAAAAACTACAGATTTCTTAGACAAAAGCACTTGGACATTAGCAACTATATTAATTGCTTTAATCTTACTTTCAGGTTTGAGTTTTACTGGGACTTTAAGTGATGCCGATTCAAAAATCATCGACAAAACTGAAACTGCTGCTCCAAAAACTCCAGCATCTGCACCTGCACAAAATGCGCCAGCGGCTCCTGCAAAATAAAAAATCATATAAAATAATACACAAAAATGCCAGCCTGTCAAAGCTGGCATTTTTTTTAAGAAAAAATGTCAGTTTTCAGCTCTTGGCATAATTTCTGAATAAGGAAAAACGTCAAATTAATTTAATAACATTTAAAATATCTTAACACTATGGCTTTAAACATTAAACCGCTTTCAGATCGAGTACTTATTGAGCCTGTAGCTGCAGAAACTCAAACGGCATCAGGAATTTTTATTCCGGACACAGCAAAAGAAAAACCACAAAAAGGAACTGTTGTTGCTGTAGGAAACGGGACAAAAGATCACGAAATGACCGTGAAAATTGGCGATACTGTCCTTTATGGAAAATATGCAGGAACAGAATTAAAATTAGAAGGAAAAGATTATTTGATTATGCGTGAAGACGACATTTTAGCAATCGTCTAATTAAAAGTATTAAACCAAAAAAATTAAGTATTAAAACAATTAGTAAGTTTAAACAAAAAGAGAAATGGCAAAAGATATAAAATTTGATATTGAAGCACGTGATGGATTAAAACGTGGCGTTGACGCATTAGCAAATGCAGTAAAAGTAACCCTAGGACCAAAAGGTCGTAATGTAATTATCGGAAAATCTTTTGGTGGCCCAACTGTAACTAAAGACGGGGTTTCTGTTGCAAAAGAAATTGAATTAAAAGACCCATTGGAAAACATGGGAGCACAAATGGTAAAAGAAGTAGCTTCTAAGACCAACGACTTAGCGGGTGACGGAACTACAACTGCAACTGTTTTGGCACAAGCAATCGTAAAAGAAGGTTTAAAAAACGTTGCCGCAGGAGCAAATCCAATGGACTTGAAACGCGGTATTGACAAAGCTGTTGAAGCTATTGTTGCTGATTTGGCTAAACAAACCAAAGTAGTAGGAAGTGATTCTGAAAAAATTAAACAAATCGCCTCTATTTCTGCAAACAATGACGAAGTAATTGGCGAATTAATCGCTAACGCTTTCGCAAAAGTTGGAAAAGAAGGTGTAATTACAGTTGAAGAAGCTAAAGGAACAGACACTTTTGTAGATGTTGTAGAGGGAATGCAGTTTGACAGAGGATATCTTTCTCCATACTTTGTGACCAATCCTGAAAAAATGGAGGCTGAACTAGACAGTCCTTACATCCTTTTGTATGACAAAAAAGTTTCTTCCCTAAAAGAATTATTGCCAGTTCTTGAGCCAGTAGCTCAATCAGGAAAACCGTTATTGATTATTGCTGAGGATGTTGATGGAGAGGCATTATCAACTTTGGTTGTAAACAAATTACGTGGTGCCTTAAAAATCGCTGCTGTAAAAGCACCTGGTTTTGGAGACAGAAGAAAAGCAATGTTGGAAGATATCGCAATCTTAACTGGTGGAACTGTAATTTCTGAAGAAAGAGGTTATACTTTAGAAAATACCACTATCGAAATGCTGGGAACTGCAAAAAGAGTTGCAATTGACAAAGACAATACAACTATCGTAAGCGGTGCAGGAGAAGCGGATATGATTAAAAACCGTGTAAACCAAATCAAAGGTCAAATGGAAACAACGACTTCTGATTATGATAAAGAAAAATTGCAAGAGCGTTTGGCTAAATTAGCTGGCGGTGTGGCTGTTCTTTATGTTGGTGCTGCTTCTGAAGTAGAAATGAAAGAGAAAAAAGACCGTGTTGACGATGCACTTCACGCTACCCGTGCGGCTGTAGAAGAAGGAATCGTTGCCGGAGGAGGTGTTGCTTTATTGAGAGCTAAAAATTCACTTAACGCTTTAAAAGCAGATAATGCTGACGAGACTACTGGAATCCATATTATTTCCCGCGCTATTGAATCTCCTTTAAGAACTATCGTTGAAAATGCTGGTCTTGAAGGTTCTGTTGTTGTTGCTAAAGTTACTGAAGGTTCAGGTGATTTTGGATACAATGCAAAAACTGATGAATATGTAGATATGCTAAAAGCTGGTATCATCGATCCTAAAAAAGTAACTCGTATCGCATTAGAAAATGCAGCTTCAGTTGCAGGAATGATCTTGACTACAGAATGTGCGTTGATCGACATTAAAGAAGAATCAGCTGGAGCAGGCCACCCAATGGGCGGAGGTATGCCAGGAATGATGTAATAAATTTTTCAAATAAATAATAAATCTGTCCCGAGATAATCGGGGCGGATTTTTTTTGTCTAATCCGCAACCAATATTTTAAACACTCTCCAAATTCTCATTCTCTCAAATAAAACATTATGAATATTTTAACCATTTAAGAATCTTGTTACGATTAAATTTGGAAAACCAATAAACTTATCATAAACAGCCCTTTATCTTTAATTATGAGATTAATTATCAAAACCTTCTGTTTACTCTTCTTTTTTCAATCCTTCTCCCAAACTGTCAGCAATCAAGAAAAAATAAAGAATTACATCGATACTTATTTTAATTATGAAAGGGAAATTATCCACATCCAATTCAACAAAAACATATATGCAAATAGTGAAGATCTCGCTTTCAAAGGATATGTTTGGAGTAGAAATACTAACGGCCCAAATAACAATACAGCCAATGTTCAATTGATAGTTTATAATGAGAAAGAAGAAATCGTTCTGCAACAATTACTTTTTACGAACAAAGGGATTTTTGCGGGAGGAATTCATCTGAATGATAAGTTCAAAACCGGCAAATACTACTTTCATTTCTACACCAATTGGATGAACAATTTCAAGGAAGACGACTCTTTTGTTCAAACAATTGAAATCATTGACAAAAATGACTCCTATGATTTCAAAACAAATGAACCCAATTGGAAAAGCGCGACAGTAACTATAAATCCTGAGAGCGGATCCATCATCGATGATATTAACAATACTATTGGTGTTAGTATTAAAGATTGCAACAAAAAAGGGATAGAAACAGATGGAATTATTGTTGATTCCAAATCCAATGAAATTTCCCATTTTCGCACCAATAAAATGGGTAACGGCGCTTTTTATCTTATTCCTAAAACTAATGAAACATATACTCTCAAAATCAAATCAGATAAATTAAATATCTCACAAATTCTACCCAAAGTTCAGGAAACGGGAATCATAATAACTTATAATAATAACTTACCGAACAACAAACTTATAATTGATGCCAAAACCAATGAAAAAGGGTTGGAATTTTATCAAAACAAAAAGTTCACTTTATTGATTCAGCAAGATGGAAAATCTGCACAAAAAGAATTCTCTTTCGATAATAAGGAAACTGACCACACTTTGATTTTGGACAAACAAAATTTATCCGAAGGTGTAAATATCATTCGTTTAATCGATGAAGATTTAAATGAAATCACTGAGAGATTAATTTACATCTATCCAACCCGCAACCCAATTACAACATTGGAAGCAAAAAATACTGTTAATGACAGCATAGCTTTATCTGGAAAAACAGAAATAAACCAAGCCAATTTAAGCATCAGCGTACTTCCTGAAAACAACATTTGTACCAATCAAAAAAGATCAATTATTGGAACTTTTCATCTAAATGCTTATTTAGAAAATCCGGAAATAGACAACTATACTTATTTTGACCCGGAAAATAAAGCCAAAAAACAGGAAATGGAATTATTGATGCTCAATCAAAATAAAAGCAAATTCCTTTGGGAAAATATTAAAACCAATCCTCCAAAAACAACAAATCACTTTGACAAAGGAGTAACAATAAGAGGGACAGTTGACAAAATCATGAATGCCGATTCCAAATATACAATGTCACTTTTTTCATTAAAAAACAGTGTATTTGAAAAAACAACTATAGACAAAGACAGTCATTTTAAATTTGAAAACTTCTTTGCGCAGGATTCGACTGTTTTTATTTTACAAATGATAAATGAAAAAAAAGCAACGGTAGCTGCCAAAATTCAGGCAAAAGTTTTCCCAAATCAAAATATGTTTCCGCTACCGATGCAATTTGACAAAACCATTTGCACAACAGAAAAAAGTCCGGACAATGGCTTTAAATTCAAAAATCCGCCAGGAAACAAAGCCATTAACCTAAATGAAGTGGTCGTTAAAAACAACGCGAAAAAAGCGCTCAAACATCAAAAAGACATGAGTTCTTTTGCCGCTGCTTATAAAATTGACGAAGGAAGTTTTGAAAGAGTTTTGGATTTTATTGGTCGAAATGGTTACCGAACAGGCATGGATCCACAAACTGGGGAAGTCTTCATCAGAAGCAACAGAAATTCATATTTAGGCGATTCATCCGCTCCTCCAACTGTGTATATAGATAACGTGGAAGTATTTGATTTAAACTTTTTATTCAACCTTTCCCTATCCGAAGTTGATGAAATTTACATCGATCAATCCGGATCTTCGGATGTCACAAGCCGTGGTCATGGAACGATAAAAATCTTCCTGAAAGACGTCAATTCAATGAATAAATACATCACTGTTAAATACACAACAATGATAGTAACGAATGGCTTTACACCTAATATAAAATACCATAATTCATTATTTGAAACCTCAGAAGAATTTAATTATTTTGGGACTTTGGATTGGTCTCCAAAAATTGCCATCAAAGACAATTCAAGTTTCGAAATTAAGCTTCCAAAAGGGAACCAAAAAGAATTTCAAGTTTACCTGGAAGGCTTTTCAGATGATGGACAATTGATATCGGAAATTAGAAAAGTATCATTATCCAATAATACTTCTGATACAGCTAACAATATAAAACCCGGCCAATAGAAATTACTCTCATAAAAAAACCGCCTTGCTTTACTGGACAAGGCGGTTCTTTTATCTTTTATAAATTAATGGTGTACTACTCTTTTCTTAATTAACTTCAAGAAAACCGGTAAAGTAGAAACCAATATAATTCCGATGACGATTTTCTCAATATGCAATTTCAAATCGACTCCCATTTCCAAGAACATTCCGTAAAGGTAATGCCCTGAGAAAATCAAAACGAAAGACCATAAAACCGAACTTATTACATTAAAAAACATAAACTTCTTTTTGTCCATCGAGCCTATTCCTGCAACAATTGGAGCAAACGTTCTTACTATGGGCAAAAATCTTGCATAGATAATAGCCTTCCCTCCATGTTTTTCAAAGAAATCTTTGGATTGAAGCAAATATTTTTTCTTGAACAAAAACGTATCTTCCCTATTGTATAAATAATATCCGCTTTTGGCCCCAAACCAGTAACCGACCATGTTTCCGAAAACGCCCGAAAGCGCTACTAGCGAAGAAAGCACCACCAGATTTATAAAATCGCTTGGAATGTTAACAATATTCTGAACTAAATCACGACTATAAATTCCGGCAAGAAAAAGCAAACTGTCTCCTGGAAGAAAGAAACCGGCAAAAAGTCCCGTTTCGGCAAAGACAATAAATAGAACTATATACAAACCTAGTTGAATGCCACCAATTGTAAAAGTTATATAAAATTCAGGATTTACTAATTGGGTCCATTCAAAATTATTCATAAATTTCTTTGTTAAATTTTGCTGTGAAAATAAGGATAATTTAGGTGAACCGCAATTTATTATTTCATTTTAAAGTTTAATTAACGATTTCGAAAAAAAAGCATCAAAATGGCAACCATTTTGATGCTTTTAGAATTATCGAAAGCTAAAAACCACGCAACTCCGAGACTTCCAAGTTGCAAAACTAATAGCGTAATCCCTAATTAAGCCTTTCATATTGACAACAAGAATGAAGGTTATCATAATCTTGTTGCGTTGATTTTACAGAATCAGTATCATGTCCAACTTTGGCAACTGCTTTTTTTACGTCCATCAAAGAACATTTTTCTTCATTGATGATTAAACTCAATTGATGCGTTCCAACATCCCATGAAGCCGATTTTACTCCAGCCACCGAAAAGGCCGCTTTTTGAATTCGTTTTTGGCATTGCTCGCAATTCCCATTTACTTCGGTTGTGTATTTGGCATTTTTGTTTTTCTTTTCCTGAGCTTGAATCGAGAAAGCGAAGACAGTCATTACCAGAACTAAAAGTACATTCTTCATAATATTGCTATAACTATTTTTTCTATTATTTGTTTTCATTTTTATATGTATTAAAATTATTCCCCACCCCAACCCTCCCCGAAGGAGAGGGAGCCAAGACGTGAAGACTATATTTTTTTATTTGACATTGATATTGACATTGATATTGACTTATTTTATTTTAAATCGTAAACCGGCATAATACATTTGACCAAATACCGGCGCATAAACAATACTTGCATCAAAATAAGGGCCAAAAGGATTTTGTGAATCAACTATTGCAGGATTTTGAGTGTAATTACCAATATTCTCCCCTCCTACATACACTTCAAAATTAGGAGAAAACACTCGGGTAATTTGCGCATTTATCAAAGAATAAGCAGGCGAATGTTCCGGAAGCTGATAAGCAACAGGATTTGAAGTCGTATAAGGTAATTGCTGCTCCCCGATCCAATTGTAGGTAAAATCAAATTTCCATTGTTGTCCTTTATCATGAGTCTGAGTTTCGTAACCTAAGTTTCCAAAGAAACGGTGAGCTGCCTGCAATGGTCTTTGGTATTTGCCCGACAAATAATCGGTTTTGATATCATAATATTTGTATGCCGAACGCAACTCCAAACGTTTAGCCAATTCATAATTAAATTCCAATTGGAAACTATTAGCATACGAAACGCCGTCTAAATTATGAAAAACCACTTGTTGCGGACTTTGCATGATATCGACTACAACTTGGTTTTGAAAATCAGTTCTGTAGAAATCGGCAGTAATATCACCATTTCGATTAAACAATTTGAAACCCTGCATAAAACTCAATCCGTAGTTCCAGGCAATTTCGGGATCCAATCCGTATAATTTACCTCCGGCATTTATGATATCAAAAGTTCTGGAGCTAGCAAACAAATTTTGATTTTCTGCAAAAATATTAGCTGAACGTTTACCTCTCCCAGCAGAAACTCTTAACACTCCTTTCTCCCAAGGATTGTATTTTACATGCACTCTTGGACTTGCAAAAACGCCCAAACGATTTCCATAATCAACACGACCACCTAGAATAAAGCTAAAATTATCCTGATTATCATAAGTATATTCAAAGAACGCTCCAACAGTATTGTCAATTCGGCTAAAATCTTTCAGGTTATAAAACTCACTATAACTGTCATAAGTAAAGTTCAAACCTGTAGCAAATTTGTTCTTTTCATTATTGATAATTGAATTAAAAATCAAATTCGAATAAAAGCTATTCTGCTTGATATTATAACCATTCAACCCAAAATAAGAATCTTGGTTGTAACTCGAAAAAGCATTTTGAAAACCAAAACTTTGAAAAGGCATATCTTTAAAAACATAACCTATCTTGGTAGAAATATCAATCTTTTTCGTATCAATTTCAGAACCCCAGGAATTGGTTGTTCCTTTATCTGTATCCGGATTAAAATTGGTTTGCCCCGTTTGCTTGGTATCATCCATATACTGTAAATTGATAAAGCTAACCCAACCTGTTTCTGGATTGTAATATTGGTAACGATTAAGGAAATTATATTGTTTTTGTAAAGGATTATCAAGAAATCCATCATGATTCTTATCCATTTTGGAATTTCTCATATTTCCGTGAAGCAATAAACCGGTAGCCCAATGATCCGAAAGTTTTTGATTGATATTGGCGTTTATTTCAAAACGGGAATCGGTTGAACCATAAAGATTCAATAAAAACGGAACTTCCGACATTGGTTTTATTAATTCGGTGTTGATTTGACCCGAAACACTTTCGAAGCCATTGACTACACTCCCAGCCCCTTTTGAAATTTGAATACTTTCTACCCAAGGCCCTGGGGTAAAAGAAAGTCCGTAAACCTGTGAAGCTCCACGAACAGAAGGAATATTTTCCTGTGTCATCATCAAATACGGACTGGTAAGCCCCAACATTTTTATTTGTTTGGTTCCTGTCAACGCATCCGAAAAATTGACATCAATGGACGGATTGGTTTCAAAACTTTCAGCAAGGTTACAACAAGCCGCTTTGAGTAATTCTTTTTTGGTAACCAATGTTGTATTTCCGGTAACAGTGTATGTTTTTTGAAGGCTCTTGCGTTTAGTCTGCACTTTTATTTCTTTCAAATTTTCTTGTGAATAAGAATTAAAGGCAGCAAACAAGGGCAATAAGACTATTGCAATTTTTGTTTTCATGATTTAATTATAATGATTAATACTGTCAAACCCAAAAAGGATTCAACTCCAATTAAACATTATAATTTATCGTAAAGGAGGTATTGGCTATACAGCTTATAAAGTGGCGGCGCATTGGCATCGCAATAATAAGCTAGAGGTTCATTGTTTTTAAAATTAGAAACTTCTTCAAAAACAACAGACTGAAATTCAGGAACCAAACAAACATAATCAAACTGAAAAGAAAATGATTTTACAATTCCATTATCCGTTTTTTTCTGAAAGACTATTTTTTTGTCCTTGCAACAGCTGTCTTTTTTGGTGGTTACTTTTTTTTCGCAACAACCTTTTTCACTTTGGAATGATTGTAGAGTCGAATTTAAGGAAACAGAAGAAACTTCTCCCCCGCAATAATGCACATTGAAAGCCAGACCTACATTGGAAACCAATAATAGAACAGCCAAAAATACACTTATATGTTTCTTAAATTTCATTTTGCGAAATTACTATTTCTACAAACTCAGGAAATAAATTTTTTGTTAATTTTTCAAAAAAAATAGATCTACAGTTCAAATTCTTGTCCCATCACAGGAACGACACAATCAAAACCATATTTCTCCTGAATTTTTTTTCTAAGTTCATCGGCAGGTTCACTTTCTCCGTGTACCAAAAAGATTTTTTTAGGCTTTTCTTCCAAATCTGAAAGCCAATTGATTAAATCCTTTTGATCTCCATGCGCCGATAAGGTTTCAATTTCGACAATTTTGGCTTTAACTTCATAATATTTTCCGTGTATTTTTATATCAGTTGCTCCTTCCAGTAGTTTTCTGCCTCGTGTCCCCTCACCCTGATATCCAATAATGACAACCGTAGTTTCAGGCAATCCTATGTATCGCTCCAAATAACTTAAAACCCTTCCTCCTGAAATCATACCACTTGCCGCGATTACTACTTTTGGCTGCTTATTATAAATGGCTTCTATCGTTTCTTTATAATCCGAAATCATAGTAAACATTTTACACATTGCACTGAATTCTTCCGGAGGCAAACGATGCCATTTTCTATTATTAACAAAAAGCTCCAACATACTAATTCCCATTGGTGTATCAACGATATAAGGAATATTTGGAATTCTTTTTTCTTCTTTCAACTGCCAAAGTAAGTACATCACACTTTGAGCGCGTTCAACAGCAAAACTCGGTATTATTGCTGTTCCCCCATTTCGAATTGTGTCGTTAATGTATATTTCCAAGTCTTCTTTAGGATCTGTAACCGGATGGAGCTTGTTTCCATAAGTGCTTTCCATAAAAATATAATCACCTCTTTTAGGTTTCGTTGGCGGAAACATAAGCACATCGTTATCCCTGCCAATATCACCCGAGAAGACAAGGATTTTATTTTCAAGTCTGAGTTCAATACTGCAAGCACCAAGAATATGTCCTGCATTGGTAAAAATAGCCTCAATTTCGGCATCCAAAGCAATGCTTTTATCAGGACTAATTACTTTAAAATGCGAGAAAACTTTTTCAGCTTGCTCAACTGTATACAAAGGTTCTGCAATTTCATGTTTAGAATATTTCCCTTCGTTGGCCATCTTGGCATCTTCTTCCTGAATCTTGGCACTATCCAAAAGAATCAATTTACTTACTGAAGCTGTTGGAGCGGTGCAATATATTTTCCCAGAAAACCCCTGATTGACTAATCTTGGCAACCACCCGCAATGATCCAAATGACCATGGGTCAATAAAACCATATCAATAGTTGAAGGTAAAATTGGTAAAGGTTCCCAGTTAAGCTCCCGTAATTCTTTTAATCCTTGAAATTGCCCACAGTCAATCAAAATTCGAAGGCCATTACTTTCTACTAAAGTTTTGGAGCCCGTAACCGTCCCCACTCCGCCAATGCATGTGATTTTCATTATAATTCATTTTAAATTAACTATGACCTTTTAAATTTTCATAACCCTGCACAGTTCTGATGCCTCTCTAAGGACATTTCTTATTCTGCCCGGACTTAAACCTATTCTTTCCAAATCATCTCTATTATTGACAATTTCCAGAACCAGAATTATATCCAAAATCAACAATTTTTCTTTTTCAGAAAGGGTCAATGTAGTCATACAAGTTATAGGATACATTTTATGGTTGTCTATCCTATTTTTTAAATTATTGCCTTTGGGGTAATCCCAACACATCAAATTAAGGTTAGAACATTTGGCAAAATCAACAGCATCGGCAGTAAAACGGTTATTCGTAACTATCCAACATTTTGAAATAATATCATTTTTTGAAAATATTTCATGCTTTTTATCTTTCAAATCATTGAATCGGGACAAAATGTACATTGGCACTTTTACATCAGTAGTAGCGTCTCTCCCCGCATGAAATTTGCACTCTACCATCGTTATGACATCATTGTTTTTAAATAAGATATCTATTTCATGCGAAACACAATTCCCCCACAGAATCGTATTAACTTTCGTTTCATAATGTTCAGCTGCAAAAAGTCGGGCGATAAATTTTTCAAAAAAAAACCCGGCTGGCCCTAATAATCGAATCGCTTCTCTTAGATTATACCGAGCGGCATTAGAATTGGAAGTTTTCTTAAGAAGTGCAAAAGCCATTTTATAAATATGCTTGGTGGAAATACCTTCGTATACTTCTTTCTCAATCTGTTGCAAAACATCTTCAACCACTTCAATAGGAGCACCTGATTTTAGTAAAGATTGTTTTAATTTTGAGCGATTAAAATTAACAATAGCCCCAGAATGTTTTACAATTTTCATCTTTAACAAAATTTGACAATTCGTAAATTCAAAACTTTCTTAAAGATAAGAAAAAGATACGTCAATTCTTAAGTTTTTGATAATAAAAAGCAGGAATAAAAAGAATTAGAAACAAAGGCTGTATCAAAAAGCGACGCACATAAAACAATAATAAGTTTTCCTGATTCTTAAAAAAATGAAGTACACAAAAGAAAGCCACAATTAACACAACAAACAAAATAACATACAAAAAAGATGCAAACACAATCATCTCCTTATCCCTGAATAGAAAATAAAGAATCATTAAAGAAAGTATCGTATTCAATAAAAAGCGAAGAAACAAGCCAAAAAACAATTGCAAGCCATCAAACTCAGGCAAAGGAAGTTTTACATAATCGCCTTCAAAATAAACAAGGAAAGGATCGTAAAACAATTGCTTTTCGAACATTCGGACAAGAGCCAAAAATACCACAAGCACCGTTACAACAAAAACCGTAGTTTTATTTTGAAGCATTTTTTTTAACATATCCCGAAAATTTATTGACCCAAATCACCCATAAAATAAAAACAACCCCATAAATAATTAATGGAAAAAGTACGCCGTGCAATAAATGGGTATGACCTGGAAAGTAACACAGTAAAACGGTCAACACAGCAATACGCAGTACATTTAAAATATAAATTATTAGGCTTCCGCCAAAGATAAAAAACAAGGTATTTTTCAAACTTCCTGAAAATGCTACAATGAAAGAAGCAAATAAAATGATTACACTTATTGCGTTGCAACCTTCTACAATGCGCACAATACTTCGATCAAATAAATACACCACGAAAGAAGGCTCATTATTTGCTTCTTCAACTCGCGTGGATTTGAAAAACAAGGAAAGTACATTTTCAGTATTTCGGGAAACAAAACGTGTTATGCTATCCACTTCATTTTTTCCAAAACCATTCAAAAAAAACTGATACAAAAATGTAAGCAAAATATAAGAACCAAAGAAACTAGCAAGAAAGAGCAAGAAAGGTTTGTATTGGATAAAGTATTTTTTCATTCGGATTTTAGTTTGTTTTTTTTGTGAAAGCATTCCTGAATAAGCCAAACTCAAAAACTATCACATTCTTTTCTCTGGAAGACACGTTAAACTGAAAAGCTCTAACAATTCAATTTTTAACAAATTTATACATTTTTTAAAACTGGCTTTAGATACTTTTGTAAAAAAAATACAATATGACTTTTCAAGAATTACAACCCAAAGTAACCGAAATAACTATAAATTCAGCCCTAACAAGAGACGAAAAACTTTTGGCCATCTGCCAACTTTTGAGCGATTCTATTTCTTACTACAACTGGGTAGGCTTTTATTTTGCCAATCACGAAACAAAAACATTACACCTTGGTCCTTACGTTGGTGCCGAAACAGACCATACAGTAATTCCTTTCGGAAAAGGAATCTGCGGACAAGTAGCTGTTTCCAATAATAATTTTATTGTTCCTGACGTCAGTGCACAAGACAATTATATTGCTTGCAGTTTTACAGTTAAATCTGAAATTGTGGTACCACTCTTTGTAAATGGTCTAAACATTGGTCAAATCGATATTGACAGTCATGTCATCGATCCTTTTACCGAAGAAGATGAGAAATTTTTAGAATTTGTGAATGGTGAAATTGCGAAGCTGTATTAACCTTTCGAAATAATTAACAATTCATAATTCATAATTCATAATTATTATTTACTTTTGCACCCGTCTTACAGTAGTTGTAAGAATACATAATAATCATTTAAATAATATTGGAATGTACTTAACTAAAGAAGTTAAAGAAGAAATCTTCGCTAAACACGGAGGAAAAGCAGAAAACACTGGATCTGCAGAAGGACAAATCGCACTATTCACTCACAGAATCAGTCACCTTACTGAGCACTTGAAAAAAAATCGTCACGATTACAACACAGAGCGTTCATTGGTACTATTAGTAGGTAAAAGAAGAGCGTTGTTGGATTACTTGAAAAAGAAAGACATCAACAGATATCGTGAGATTATCAAAGTATTGAATATCAGAAAATAATCAATATAATAAAGAGGTGCGAAAGTGCCTCTTTTTTATTTTGTGTTTTGAAGCTAAATTTCAAATACTTGAATTTGAAATTAATTTTAAAAAAACGATATTTACATAAAAAAGTTTGGTTTTTCATTGGGTTTTAGGCATTAACTACGCAACAACTACAACTAACAACACAACTAAAACCCATTGTATAATCAAAAGGAAAAAATTATGATTCCACAATTATTTGTAGAAAAGATCGATTTAGGTGATGGCAGAAGCATCACAATCGAGACAGGACGTTTAGCAAAACAAGCAGATGGTTCTGTAGTAGTAAGAATGGGCGACACGATGATACTTGCAACAGCAGTTTCAGCCCGCAGCAGCAACCCAGGCGTTGATTTTTTACCATTAACGGTAGATTATCGCGAAAAATTTGCCGCAGCAGGTCGTTTCCCTGGAGGTTTCTTCAAGAGAGAAGCACGTCCAAGCGACAGCGAAGTATTAACAATGAGATTAGTTGACCGTGTATTGCGTCCGCTTTTCCCAGACGATTACCATGCTGAAACTCAAGTTATGATTCAATTGATGTCTCATGACGAAGAAGTTATGCCAGACGCATTAGCAGGTTTAGCCGCTTCTGCAGCATTAGCAGTTTCAGACATTCCATTTTACAATTTAATTTCAGAAGTACGTGTTGCACGTATCGACGGAAAATTAGTTATCAACCCAAGCAGAGAAGACTTAGCAAAATCTGACATCGATATGATGATTGGAGCTTCTATGGATTCTGTTGCGATGGTAGAAGGTGAGATGAAAGAAATCTCAGAAGCCGAAATGGTAGAGGCAATCAAATTTGCTCACGAAGCTATCAAAGTTCAAATTCAAGCTCAATATCGTTTACAGGAAGCTTTTGGTAAAAAAGAAACTCGTATTTACGAAGGTGAGAAAGAAAACGAAGATATTTACAAAAAAGTAAAAGCAGCAGCTTACGATAAAATTTATGCTATTGCAAAAGTTGGATCGGCTAAACACGAAAGAAGCGCTGCATTTGCCGAAGTAAAAGAAGAAGTAAAAGCTTTATTTACAGAAGAAGAATTAGCTGCTGACGGAGATTTAATTTCTAAATATTTCTACAAAACCAACAAAGAAGCGGTTCGTAACGTAGTATTAGAATTAGGTACTCGCTTAGACGGAAGAAAAACAACAGAGATCAGACCAATCTGGTGTGAAACTGATTATTTACCAAGAGTTCACGGTTCCTCTTTATTTACTCGTGGAGAAACTCAAGCTTTGGCAACAGTAACTTTGGGAACTTCCAGAGAAGCAAACCAAATCGACTCGCCTAGCGAGCAAGGTGAAGAGAAATTCTACTTACATTATAACTTCCCTCCTTTCTCTACTGGTGAAGCAAAACCGCTAAGAGGAACTTCAAGAAGAGAAGTTGGTCACGGAAACTTGGCTCAAAGAGCTTTGAAAAACATGATCCCTGCTGATTGTCCTTATACAATCCGTGTTGTTTCTGAAGTTTTAGAATCTAATGGTTCTTCATCTATGGCAACAGTTTGTGCTGGAACAATGGCACTTTTGGATGCCGGCGTTCAAATGGTAAAACCAGTTTCTGGAATTGCTATGGGATTGATTACTGACGGTGAGAAGTTTGCTGTATTGTCTGATATTTTAGGTGACGAAGATCACTTAGGAGATATGGACTTTAAAGTAACCGGAACAAAAGACGGTATTACTGCTTGTCAGATGGACATCAAAATTGATGGATTACGTTATGATATTATGGAACAGGCATTAGCGCAAGCACGTGACGGCCGTATGCATATTTTAGGAAAAATTACTGAAACAATTGCTGCACCAAGACCTGACGTAAAAGCACATGCTCCAAAAATCATCACAAGAACTATTCCTGGAAACTTTATTGGTGCATTGATTGGACCTGGTGGAAAAGTGATTCAAGAATTACAAAAAGCTACCGGAACAACAATCGTTATCAACGAAGTAGACGAACAGGGTGTGATTGAAATTTTAGGTACAGACCCTGCAGGAATTGATGCGGTATTGGCAAAAATCGCTTCTATCACTTTCAAACCTCAAGTAGGTGAAGCTTATGAAGTGAAAGTTATCAAAATGCTTGACTTTGGTGCCGTTGTAGAATATACAGCCGCTCCAGGAAACGAAGTATTGCTTCACGTATCTGAACTAGCTTGGGAACGCACTGAAAATGTTGCCGACGTTGTAAAAATGGGAGATGTATTCCAAGTAAAATACCTTGGTATAGATCCAAAAACCAAAAAAGAAAAGGTATCCAAAAAAGCGCTTGTACCAAGACCTCCGCGCGAGGAGAAAAAAGAGTAATCCAATCTTAGTTTACTAAAGGTTTATTTTATAAAAAAAACCCCGTTTCATTATGATGAAACGGGGTTTTCAATTTTTAAGCAAGAATATTTTATATTTTTCAATATATCAGACTACTTTACACTCAAAAAAACATTTATTAAACCGAATCTAAAAACTGATTTTTAGCAGAATCTATAAATTATTGTTACTATTTTTCTAAGTCTCTTTTTTTAAAACACTTATTTTAGAATACTTTAAAAAAACTAAAATATAACAATTTGTCTTTTTTTTGTAAGATTAAATATTACTTTTATAAATATTTTTAAAAATTACATTTACAATTCGATTAAATATTATAAAAAACACCCCCACAAATAAGATGGAATTTAGGAACTCAAAAATAAAATTTATCGTTTTATTGTCTATCACAATTACTGCTTCCTTCAAAACTTACTCACAAAGTAATTCTGATATTTCGTTATATACAAAATTTGATTCTATTGTTGGTAAAGAAAATCTGGGAATAAACAATGGAACACTTCATTCAAATCCATTTAGATTAATTTCTCAAAATCAACGATATTATATAAAAGATGAATTTAGTATTGGCCAACTTAGTTATGACAATCAAATATATCTGGATATTAATCTTAAATATGATTTACTGGAAGATCAATTGATTTTTAAACACAAAAATCAAACAGACAACTTATCAATAAATCTAAACCGAAGCAAAATAACTTTCTTCATTATAAAAAATAAAAAGTTCATCAATATGGACTTAAATTCATCATTAAAACCCGATTTTATAAAAGGTTTTTACGAAGAAAATTTTATTGGAAATGAAATTATATTCTATATAAAACATTACAAGGAACGAAAAGAAATCAATCAATCTGATGGTATTTTCAGTGACTATATAAACCACAACATTTTTGTAATTAAATACCAAAAAACATTTTATCGTATTGAAACAAAAAAGGATTTAAAAAAATTACTACCTGAATACTCAAAAATAATTAATGATTACTATTCGATAAACAGTAAATTAGAAAACCTTGATAAGTTGCAGTTTATGGAAGGTCTAGTGAGATATATCAATAATTATTCGCCAACAAAAAGTTTAAAATAAATGAGAAAATTAATCTTTATCATAATTACACTAACTTCGTTTCAAGCTTTATTTTCTCAACAAATCAACAACAAAATATCTATCAACTTCAACAATGTCGATAGAAGAACTGCGATTCAAGATGTAGAAAAAGTGACCAACTACAAGTTTTATTTTAATTCAAAATGGTTTTCTAACGATACTGTGACCGTTTCGAAAAGCTACAAAGAAGCTACAATCAACACTATTTTAAATGGGATTTTTGAAGATACCAACATCAATTATTATATCACTAACAACAAAATAATCCTTACCCAAAACCTGCTAATTTATGATAAGTTACCTGTAGATTATTTCATAACAGCTGAAAAAAACGAAACCAAAAAGAAACCTACAGGAGTAAGCTCCAAACCAATTTTTTACAAAGAAAAAGACAGCCTCGAATTAGTCGAAAAAAAGGCAATAACCACTACTCTGATTGGCAAAGAAAAAAAGAAGTCGGAAACGAAACTATATTCCCTTTCAGGATATATAAAAGACAAAAAAACAAGAAAACCTCTTTCAAATGTGTCTATTAGCGCACAAAAAAAGACAATTAACACGGTTACAAATAATGAAGGACATTATAGTATACAACTTCCTTCTGGTGTTAATTATCTAGAAATTGAATCTGTCAATTACGAAAAAACAATACGAAAAGTAATTTTATATGACAATGGAAAACTAGATATCTCAATTTTGGAAATCCTTAACGAGCTAGATGAAGTCTTGATAAAAGGTAAAGGAAATAAAAATGTGCGTACTGCAATAACCGGAGTTTCCTCTATTAATGTTGAAGGTATAAAAAATGTTCCTTTGGTTCTTGGAGAAAGAGACATTTTTAGAGTAGCCACAACTTTACCAGGAATAAAAACAACCGGTGAAGGTTCAGCGGGATTTAATGTACGAGGCGGAAAAGACGATCAGAATTTAATACTTTTAGACAATGCTGTATTATATAACACTTCTCATTTCTTAGGTTTTTTCTCAGCAGTTAATCCGTACACAACCAGCAAAGTTGACATTTACAAAGGTAGTATCCCTGCCCAGTTTGGTGGCAGGTTATCCTCTGTCTTTGATATTTCTTCCAAAAAAGGCAGCATAGATAAAGTTTCGGGAGAAGGTGGTATTGGATCAGTTACGAGTAATCTTAGTGTTAGTACTCCAATTGTAAAAGGAAAATCAAGTCTTTTGGTAGGTGCAAGAGGAACCTATTCGGATTGGATACTAAACACTTTAGAAGATGAAAAATTAAAAAATAGTGAAGCCTCTTTTTATGATGCGACACTGAGATATACCCACAAAGTAAATGACAATAACAATCTGGAATCAACTGCTTATTATAGTCATGATAAATTCAAGATTTCATCAGATTCGCTTTATAAATACAGTAACCGTTTATTTTCATTGAAATGGGACCACAACTTTAACATCAAAAATAAAGCGGCTTTAATTTTTACCAATAGTCAATATAAATTCAGCATCGATTATAATGCTCAAAATGATAATTCGTTTGATTTTGGATACAAATTAAATGAGTCACAAATTCAATTAAACCTTCAAAACCTATTTAGTAACAAACATATTTTTAACTACGGAATCTCATCAAAACTATACAATATTGATCCAGGACATCTAAATCCTAAAAATCCCGAATCTCCACTCGTTCCTATAAATATAGAAGATGAAAAAGGATTAGAAACTGCAGCATATTTTTCGGATAATTATAATATCACTGATAAGTGGTTATTGAATTTAGGTTTACGTTATTCATTATATGCAGCATTAGGAGAATCAACTCAAAGAGTTTACCAAGACAATGTACCAATGAATGACGCAACAGTTATTGCAACCAATAAATACAAAAACAATGAAGCGATTAAAACCTATGGTGGCTTCGAACCTAGATTATCATTACGCTATCTTGTTTCAGATGATTTTTCAATAAAAACAAGTTACGACAAAACGTTTCAATTTATTCATTTGCTAACCAATAATACCACGCAATCACCTACTGATACCTGGAAACTTTCTGATTTAAATATTGCCCCACAAGAAGCACAACAATTTTCTTTAGGCTTTTACAAAAACATAGATAAAGACTTATTGGAAATCAGCTTAGAAGGATATTACAAAAAATCCAAAAACCTATTGGACTATAAAGTGGGTGGCGATCTTGTCTTAAATGAAAATATCGAAACTGAAATACTTCAGGGCGATGGAAAAGCTTATGGTGTCGAATTATTATTAAAAAAACAATATGGTCGCTTAAATGGATGGATCGGTTATACTTATGCGAGGACCTTTATTAAATTTGACAGTCAATTTAATGACGAAAAAGTAAACAACGGAGAATATTTCCCGACAAATTTTGACAAGCCACATGAAGTAAGCACTGTCTTAAATTACAAAATCACTCAACGTTATAGTTTTTCAGGAAATTTCATCTATCAATCCGGAAGACCTATTACATATCCAATTGGCACCTATGAATATGAAAACGCATCCTACACTTTGTATAGCGACCGAAATAAGTTTAGAATACCTGATTACTATCGTTTAGATATTGGTTTTAATATTGAAGGAAATCATAAAATAAAAAAATTGGCACATAGCTTTTGGAACATTTCCGTTTACAACGTGTTAGGAAGAAACAATCCTTATTCCATCTTTTTTGTAACAGAAGACGGAAAGGTCAAAGCATACAAAACATCTATTTTTGCAATACCTATACCAAGTATTACTTATAATTTCAAATTCTAGAAAAATGAATCACAAACTTCTATATAAAACAATATCTGTTTTACTTATTTTCTTTTTTATAAGTAGTTGTACCGAACAATATGCACTTCAAACAAATACTTTTGAAGACGCCCTTGTTGTGGAGGCAACTATTACGAATGAATTAAAAAAACAAGAAATAAAACTCACAAGGACTTATCGTCTTGAAGATGAAGACAACACCATCGAAACTGGGGCAAATGTAACAGTCACTGATAATGCAAACAATAAATATATTTTTGAATTAAAAGACACTACTTACATTTCAAAAACTGAGTTTCAAGCCGTACCTGGTCGAAAATACCGACTAGACATCACCACAAAGGACGGAAAATCCTATTTCTCAACTTCGGAAATATTACCGACAATAAACGAAATCCAAAGTGTAACCCCAACTGTAGAAAACGTTGACAATCAAAAAGGAGTTCAAATTACCGTTAATAGTTTTGACCCAACAAACACCTCAAAATATTACAGGTATGAATATGAAGAAACTTATAAAATCATATCGCCGTTATGGAATCCTGACAAAACTATTCTGTTACCTTCTTTACCAGGAGGAAGCCATGCTGAAATTGGTATTATTCCAAGGACTAAAGAAACCAAAACTTGTTACAGCAGTGCTAAATCAAAAGACATTTTAATAGCTTCAACAAACGTGTTAAATGAAGACCGAATGGCTTACCCTATTAGATTCATTAGTAACCAAAACTATATCATTTCGCATAGATACAGCATTTTTGTAAAACAATATATACTAAATTTAGAAGCGTACACCTTTTATAAAACATTAAAAAAAATATCGGGATCCGGCAATATACTATCTCAAACTCAGCCGGGCTTTTTCTATGGAAACATTAAATCTTCTGACAATCCCAATGAGAAAGTAATTGGCTTTTTTGATATTTCATCTGTTTCAACCAAAAGAATATTCTTTAATTATAAAGACCTTTTTCCAGGAGAACCATTGCCTCCATATATAAACAATTGTGAAATTAAGATTTTGACATTCTGTTTCGATGCTACAAATCCAGATTGTCAAGGAGGTACACTTCTTTCTACGATTAGTACCAACCAATTAGTGTATCGAAACAGCTATCAATACACTAATCCATCGTATACAACATATGAGATGGTTGCCCCCCCATGTGGAGATTGCACGAGTTTTTCATCAAATGTTATTCCTCCTTTCTGGACTGAGTAATTTGAAAAATATAAATGAAAAATCAGGATATTAATGGTTCTTTCTCCTATAAGGATTACATCACATTTTCATCAAAAAAAAAAACATTCATTTTGGATAGATTAAAATTAACACTCAGTATCATTTTAATAGCAGCGCTCAATCTATTTTGCATTGCTCAAAACAGTAATCCTATTACTGAAACCAAAAGTGTAACCGAAGCAATGCAAGAAAAAATTTTTCTTCATTTAAATACAACAACATTCGTTACAGGTGAAACTTTATACTTTAAAATCTATTGTATGAATCCTGCAAATAATTCAACCAGTCTTATTAGCAAAATAGGCTATATAGAACTTATTGACAGTAAAAAACAAGTAATATCAAAAAATAAAATTTATTTAGAGAAAGGAATTGGTGAAGGAAATTATTTCATCCCTTCTACGCTAAGTACAGGGAACTACAAACTAATTGCTTACACTAAATGGATGCTAAATAGTTCTCTATCTAATTTTGAGATTATAGATCTTACTATCGTAAACCCTTTCCAACCAAAACAAGTTGTACCCTCTAAAAGTAATAATACTACATCAAATAACCGAAACCCAAGCATTACACAAAACGAATCTAACACTCAAATCCTAACAATTAAAAAAGACAAAAAAATATATTCTAATAGAGAAAAAGTCAGTTTGGATTTTGTTCCAATATCAGGGCATTTAGTAAAAGGTAATTATTCTATTTCCGTCAGAAAAATAGTCGATCTCCCGATAAAAAGACTCAAGAACACCCTCGAATTTAAAGAGAGCAACACCATTGCAAATCCTAAAACTGCAACAGCTATTAATATAATACCTGAACTTCGTGGCGAAATTATTTCAGGAATCCTTCACTCAAAAAAAGCTGGATCAGGAATTGCAAATAAAATAGCTTCACTCTCAATTCCCGGCAAATCTTTTGCTGTAAAATCTGCCAAAACAGATTCCTCCGGTAAATTTATTTTCATACTCGATAAAGCACCAAACGATTCCAATTGCATTGTTCAAGTTATCGATGATAAGCGCAATGATTATAGCATTGAACTGGACGAACTTCCTAAACCAGAAACGGAGTCATTAAACTTTCCATCCGATATTAATCTTTCAATTAATGATACAGTTGCCATTCAAGAACAATCAATAGCAAATCAAATTGAAAATGGTTATTATGACATCAAAAAAGACAGTTTAGTTACTTATACTAAAACAGAACCTTTCTTCAACTCATTTCAAAAAGAATATACTCTAGATGATTACACTCGTTTTCCAACATTTAAAGAAACCATTATTGAAGTAGTAACTGAATTATATTTTAGAAAAAACAATGATAATTTCCTCTTATTTGTACGAAATGAGAAAAAGGATCTTACCATTTACGGACCACCTTTAGTTTTAGTTGATGGCATCGTCATTCAAGATGTAAACGAACTATTCAACTATAATATGGCAAATGTTGCTAAAATAAGTCTAATCAATGAAGGATATGTATATGGGCCTGGTTTGTTTGGCGGGCTGGTCAACATAGAAACAAAAAATCACGATTATCAAACTAAAGCCACGGGTGATTTCATAAAAAAAACTGACATACCAAGACCTCAAAACGAAACGAAATTCTTCTCTCCTGATTACACTGACAAATCCAAAAACGAAAGAATTCCTGACTATCGCTATCAACTGTTATGGCTTCCGGAACTTACCTTAGAAAACAATGAGAAACGAATAGCTTTTTATACCTCAGATGTCACCGGAACTTTTGAGATTTCTCTCGAAGGATTTACTGATCAAGGAATTCCAATTTCACTAAAGGACACTTTTGAAGTGAAATAAATACACTTAACCCCCCGTTTCATTATGATGAAACGGGGTTTTCAATTTATGCCTTTTCACAAATAAAAAGCAATTAAAATAATCAAATTTTAAAAACACAATCTCTCAAGCTACTCTAAAAAACCTCAAACCACTTATCATAATCACAAAAAAACAGATAACCCTTACAACCAAGTGGCTTTTACAAAAAATTAACTGAATACTCGCACAATATTCAAAGAAAAAAAATATCTTTAGCGTGAAAATTAACATCTATTAACCTATTAAAAAAACATTATGTGTGATTCTACAAAAGAACTTTCTTTTACACCTTACCCAACCATTCAAACAACCAAAATCAACACGGAAGTATTTACATTCTCTTGCCCTGAGGAAGTTACCTATCCTGTTGCCCCATTGGTATCCGCAAAATTCTACACTCCAAAAGGTGGTCCATTAACGCTAAAAGTAAGAGCGACATTATACATGAACTCCGAAATTCCTGATGCTCCCGTTGTAGAACCTCCAGTAGAAAAAGATGGTGTTTTGACCATCAATTACGACTATAACTTTTCGATGGAAACACCGGAAACTTGCGATGTGTGGTATGTGGAACTCGATTACACGTCTCCTACTGTAGCTGACATAACAACTATTAAATCATTCATGGTAAACTTGGATCCTGAAACTTCCAGAGGAACAGAAACTCGTGTTCCTTAAAATGAATCATAGGTTTTTTTACATTTTCTTGTTAATTCCTTTTTATCTTTTTTCACAACCAAAAGAGAATAATGTATTTGAAAAAAAAATACTTCAACAAAAAGTAATTGAATTCAAGGGAGAAATCAACTTTGTAAAAGCTCACTCTTTTTATTTAAAAAAAGAGTGGGATTCTACGTTGGTATATTCAATGAAACAATTAAGCAAAGGCAACATTGAAAAGCTTTCAGATTATTGTCATTATTTCAGAGGAATAAGTTTCTTTAAGAAAAAACTTTTTAAGGAAGCGCAAAAAGAATTTCTTTTAACAACCAAAACTTTTGAACTCTTACCCTTAAGAAATTTAACACTTGGAAATTCCTTATTAGAATTAAAAGAATTTAAAAAAGCGCTTATATATTACAAAGAATCCGAAAAACAATTTATTAAATTAAACGAAACCAGTTATCTAGCAGATGTAAATATAGGCATTGGGACTACATATATATTTTTAAAACAATATAATGAAGCAGAATTTTTTCTATTTAAAAATTTAAATATAAATTTAAAAACACTGAATAAGACTAAAATTTGCTCCTCATATATAAATCTTGCTAATTTATTTTATGAACAATACAAAGATGATTTGGCTATTTTTTACTTCAAAAAATCATATGACTTATCAAAAAAAGTAAATGATTTTGAAACAAAAAGAATTGCATCAAAGAACATGTCTGTCGTAGAAGAAAACAAAGGCCACTTTAAAGAAGCTTTAGTTTACAGAAAAGAATCCGAAAAATGGAATGACTCAGTAAACAACCAAAATAAAATATGGGCAGTTGCCGATTTTGAGAAAAAATATGCGGTAGCCCAAAAACAAAAACAAATTTCGATACTCAAAATAGAGAACAGATTAAAAGACACACAGCGGAATACCCTGTTTTTTTCAATAATAGGTTTATTATTGCTTTTGGTGGGTGGCGTTTATGTATATGCGCAAAAAGTAAAAAATGCCAAAATCATACTTAACCAAAAAGAAAAACTAGACGAACTCAACGCAACCAAAGACCAATTATTTTCTATAGTGAGCCATGATTTACGATCATCGGTGAATGCCTTAAAAACAAGCAACACCAAACTAACAGCTTCTTTGGAAACCCAAAATTACAGTGAGCTCAATCAACTGCTATATCAAAATAGCAATATTGCAAACAGTGCCTACAGCCTACTTGATAATTTGTTGCATTGGGCATTGTTGCAGACCAAGCAATTGTATTTCCACAAAGATTCGGTACACCTTCACTCTATTGTCCAACAAATAGAATACAACTACAAACCTTTACTGCTTGACAAAAGCATCACTTTTGAGAACAGAGTTTCCAAAAATAATTTTATCTTCGTGGATCTTGATTCGTTAAAAATCATTTTTCGCAATTTGCTTGACAATGCCATAAAATTCACATCTGAAAACGGAAAAATCAGTTTCTATACGATTGAGACAAATACTGATTTTTGCCAACTTATAATCGAAGACAGCGGTTTGGGAATGACCCAAAACACCATAAATGAATTGCTTCAGGACAATGAATTATTGGCCAAAAAAAGCAACTCGGAGATTATAGGAACCGGACTTGGAATGCAGTTATGCAAACAAATGATTAAGAAAAACGGCGGGACTCTTGCTATAGAAAGTGAGCTCGGAAAAGGAACCAAGATGATACTTTCTTTCCCAAAAACAGCACAAAATGGATAAAATCAACGTACTTATAATAGAGGATACCCCTGAACAAAGTGATGCTTTAAGCAAAGTCTTACTAGCAAATAACTACAATATAACAGGAGTTGCTAAAAATTATACTGATGCGTTGAAACTGTTCTATCAAAACACTGTCGATATCATAGTCATTGATGTATTTCTAGATGGAAAACCGGACGGTATCACCTTTGCCGAGACTATAAACATTGTGCCAAATGCATCCAAACCTTTTGTTTTTTTAACAAGTTCCCAAGATCGTCAAATTTTTGAAAGAGCCAAACTCACTAAGCCTTTTAGTTTTTTAATGAAGCCATTTAATGAATTGGAAATCCTTTACGCATTGGAAATGGCTGTCGAAAAATTCTACGAACAGACCAATGTCTTTTTGAGTGAAGACCAAGACACTGTTATCAGCAACGATTACTTGTTTATTAAAAAGAAAAATGCACTAAAAAAAGTATCCTTACAAGACATTCTATACATAGAAGTAGAGGAACGTTATTGCAATATCATTACCGAAAAGGAAAAGTTTGTCATTTTGATTTCGTTAACCAAAATTAGTGCACTTCTCGACAAAAATAAATTCATCAGAACCCACAGAAACTATATTGTCAACACAGATAAAATTGAGGAAATCATTTTATCTGACAATCTAATTATTATAAAAGGAAACCATAAAATAAACCTGAGCGATACTTATAAAGATTTCATCAAAAAGATGAACATCATATCGTAGATTCCTTTTTAGAAGTTACCTTTTTCAAAAGAAATCAATCCAAAAATTAATCATCCTCACCTTCAGCCCGATTGCTTCGCCTGATTGATTCGCTCCTATAAACCAATATCCTCGTAGTGAAGCGAAGAAATAAAGGCGAAAGTATAGCCCCATGCTTGCGATAAAGACTTTTGCTTTTCTTCTTAAAATCATTAGTTAATTGTGTAGGATTTATCAATCCAACTAGCCTTTTTATGACAATAAAAAGGTCTCTCATGACATTCCTTTTTATGACAAGCTATTAGAAACGTAATTTTAGGCTAAGATAGAATTGAAAATAACAACTTATGAAACTAGCAATTAACAACCACATAAACATGCAATTCAATACTTTTTTCAACAAAATCAACCCTTGGCTAGGACTTTTGGGATCATTATGTCTGATTGTTCCTAGCTTATACGACATCCTTGATGATCCTTTCCAAATTACCCTTGATCATTTGACATTGGCAATTGGTGTGATCTTTATGGTAATATTCTTAAAACAAATTTTTGACAGAATCATCAATTTAGAGGGAATGGAATGAAATAGTCTCATCCCATAAATAGTTAAATTAGTTAAATTCACCTGTTTCTATTCACTTGGAAAACAGGTGATTTTGTTTTAATTTAAAAAAAGAATTGGACTTTTGTAACTTTTTTGAAACCCCACACGTATAACAACTCGTACACTTAAAAAAATTGAGGAGACAAAAACATGAGACAACTTAAAATCACCAAGCAGGTTACCAATCGTGAAACCGCTTCATTAGACAAATATTTACAAGAAATTGGAAAAGTTGACCTTATTACCGCTGACGAAGAAGTAGAATTAGCACAAAGAATTAAAGCCGGCGATCAAAGAGCCCTTGAAAAATTAACAAAAGCTAATTTACGTTTCGTGGTTTCGGTAGCAAAACAATACCAAAATCAAGGCCTTACCCTTCCCGATTTGATCAATGAAGGAAATCTTGGTTTGATAAAGGCAGCACAAAGATTTGATGAAACACGTGGTTTTAAATTCATTTCATACGCTGTATGGTGGATTCGTCAATCGATTCTTCAAGCTTTAGCAGAGCAATCCCGTATTGTTCGTTTACCTTTAAACAAAATTGGTTCTATCAATAAAATCAACAAAATGTACGCTTTATTAGAACAATCTAATGAACGTCCACCATCTGCTGAAGAAATTGCAAAAGAACTTGACATGACTGTAAATGACGTAAAAGAGTCTATGAAAAACTCTGGTCGTCATTTATCAATGGATGCTCCTCTTGTAGAAGGAGAAGATTCAAACCTTTATGACGTATTACGTTCTGGTGAATCTCCAAATCCGGACAGAGAATTAATCCATGAATCATTGCGTACCGAAATTGAGCGTTCACTTGAAACATTGACTCCTAGAGAAGCTGATGTTGTTCGTTTGTATTTTGGACTAGGTGACCAACACCCAATGACATTAGAAGAAATTGGAGAAACTTTTGACCTAACTCGCGAACGTGTTCGTCAAATCAAAGAAAAAGCAATCCGTAGATTAAAACACACTTCAAGAAGTAAAATTTTAAAAACCTATTTAGGTTAAAAATATCCCCAAATTAAAATTTTTAAAAAACAATTTTAAATCTTTTAATACAACGTGAACAACAGTCTGATTAACTGTTCGTTTTTTGATTGATGATTGAAACTCCGGCTGATTACCGGAGTTTTATTTTTTTATATACCTTTGCAAAAACTAAACCACTCTGCACTGAAAGTGCAGAGGTTTGTTTTACGAGAGACTGAAAGTCTCTCCATTTTGAAAACTCGCTTAACAATATTAAAAGCGGAGGATTATATTTTTTCGCATTACTAAAGTACTGCAATAAATTGCAGGGTTTTAAACCCAAATCTGAGACCAATAAAAGAAAAGATGCACTGCAGTGCATTTCAACGTAAAAGTAAAGATGTACTGCAGTGCATCTCAACATAATGAAAAACACACTTATAGCTCCTTCAGTATTAGCAGCCGATTTTGCCAATTTGCAACGTGATATCGAAATGATTAACAACAGTCAGGCCGACTGGTTTCACATTGACATCATGGATGGTGTTTTTGTTCCAAATATCTCTTTTGGAATGCCAGTTCTTGAAGCCATTACAAGACACACTAAAAAAACGGTTGATGTACATTTGATGATTGTAAATCCTGACCAATACATTAAAACATTCAAAGATCTGGGTGCCGATATTTTAACTGTACACTATGAAGCTTGTAACCATTTGCACAGAACCCTTCAAGCCATCAAAGCTCAAGGAATGAAAGCTGGAGTAGCCCTAAACCCACATACAAATGTTGATTTATTAGAAGATATAATCAATGACATCGACATGGTTTGCATTATGAGTGTAAACCCAGGCTTTGGAGGACAATCTTTCATAGAAAACACTTATACCAAAGTAAGAAAACTAAAAGATTTGATTACTAAAAAAGGAGCCTCAACTCTTATAGAAATTGATGGTGGAGTTACCAACAAAAATGCTTTGCAATTAGTTCAAGCAGGAGCAGATGTACTTGTAGCCGGAAGCTTTGTATTTAATGCAAAAGACCCTATTGCAACCGTAGCTGATTTAAAACAATTGTTGACAACATTATAAAAAAAGAAAAAGTCCCAATACTCATAAAAAAGCATTGGGACTTTCATTAGTAAGCACTCAATTTTTATATTGTTCTAATAAATACTTTATCAAATCTGTTGTAGTCAATATACCGACCAACAGATGATCTTCACATACCGGCAAAGCATGAAAATTCTTGGTACATAATATTTCTGCCGCTTCTTTAATGGTAGTTTCCGGAGTTATTGTCGTCAACTTCTTAGCCATTACTTGTTCTACGGTAAACATATTATAAACAGTGGTATCTACAACTTCCTCATCATCGTCTATTGCGTCTGCAAAAGAAATACGCAACAAATCGGTATAACTCAACATCCCAATTATCGTTGCACCACTTACTACCGGAATATGTCTAATTTTATAATGCTTAAAAAGAGATTCTGCTTTGGTCAAATCATCTGAAATAGTCAACTTAATTATATCTTTAGTCATGATTGTTGACACGGGAACATTCTTTCTCATAATGGCCTCTTCTTTAAATTATATACAAATTTATAATAGAAAATCAACCCAAAATATGATGTTTATCAGTTGCGAATCAAAACAATTTTAAGACATTACTGTTTCATATTTAGCATCAAACTCACTTTATCATACAAGTCTGGGAAACGAGTTTTAAACTCCAAAGGAGTTTCAAAATAATGCTCTAAAACTACAGCTAGAAATTCAAATTGGTTCGTAAAGGCATAAAGTCTAAAATAATTGGAGTTTATTAATTGCTGCCTAAATGCGGCATCATTCATTTCTTCATTAATTAAGCTGTACATCTTTGAAAAAATAGCTGCACCGCTATCATTACTTTCCATTCCGTGATAATGCAAAACATGAGCAAATTCGTGGATTCCAAGATTAAGATTATCTGTAGCTATGTCAAATCCTTTTTGAAAATCTTCCCAAGAAAAAACAACTGTTTTTGCATTAGGGTTAAATTCTCCTTTGTGGTATTGTTTGGTTATAGTCGAAAAATAGATTGAAGGATAAATAATTACTTTTTCAAAAACTTCACAAAGATACTCCCTCATACCAAACGAGAGCATGATCAAAGTTGCCGCTACATAAACTTTTACCTCTTCAGTTATGATAAAATCTTCACGACTTACAAATTCATATTTATCAAGAAAACATGCAACCCTGTGCTCAAAATACACTTTTTCCTTATCTGATAAACGAGAATAAAAAACAAATTTTGTATTTAAAAAACTGAGTGCATCTGCATCAATTTTTTTGGGAAAAGGACAAAAATGGACAATTAAAGGCCGACTGTAAGCCAAAGCAAAAAAGTACTCCAAGAACCTAAAAAAAATAGCAAGAAAAAAAATCAATAAGGAAACGACAATAAAAAAAAGAAAGACTAAAGTAACAGGCAGCGATATATTGTCATCCATAAAATATGATTTGGGGGTTATACTTTATTTCAAAAACAAAAAGCAAAATTATAAATTCATTTACAATTTTGCTTTTAAAAGTGACCGCGGAGGGGTTCGAACCCCCAACCCTCAGAGCCGAAATCTGATATTCTATCCAGTTGAACTACGCGGTCAATATGATTATAGATTTTTGAATTCAGACTTAAATTCCTGATTGATAATCAAAAATCTAAACTCAAAAATCTTGAATTATTTTAGGTCAATAATTTCTTTACGATGGCAGAAATGGTTTTTCCTTCAGCAGTTCCACCCAATTGTGCAGTTGCCAATCCCATTACTTTACCCATTGAAGCAATTCCTGATGCCCCAGTTTCGGCAATGATTTTTGCAATCACAGCTTCAACTTCAGCTTCACTTAATTGCGCAGGAAGGAATTTTTCGATTACAGCAACTTGAGCCAATTCTGGTTCTGCTAAATCCTGACGATTTTGCTCAGTAAAGATTCTAGCACTTTCTTTACGGGTTTTAACTAATCTTTGAAGCAATTTAATCTCATCATCGGCTGAAATTTCTTCTTTGGAACCAGATGCAGTCTGAGCTAACAAAAGCTCTGATTTTATAGCTCTTAAGGCTTCCAACGCAACTGTATCTTTGGCTTTCATGGCGGTTTTGATTTCGTCCATGATTTGAATTGATAAACTCATTTTATTTTATATTTTAGATTCTTGATTTTAGATTCCTGATTTTAGAAATCAAAAAATCTTTATTTTTTTTTAATGAAAAAGGATTATCAATTACAAATCTGCACACGAGCCGCAAAGAGCGAACTGGCAAAGCAATCTCAAATCTACAATCTCAAGTCAACTGCCCCAGATGGAAATGAAAAGCCTTTTTGAGAGAAACTATAATTTTTCTTGAACTAGAAAAGCGACCAAAGGAAGCTCTTTCTTGTTCTTAGAAAAAATAGTTACGACAAAAAGCTTGAAATGTACAGCTGGATGAGGCCCGACAAATTTAGAAAATTTTACTCGTATTAACAACAAGTTGTTTGAGCCTTTACGGTCAAAAAACAGCCCGAAAATTGAAAAACTAATTTTCGGGCTATCAAAAAAATGGCTAAATTTTGATTAATCTACATTGTCATGCAAATAAGAATTATTCGAACGTAATTGTAAATCATTGTTGCTATCAGTTCCAACAGATATTCTTGAAGTTGAATTATTTGGTACGCTTCCAAGATCTATCCCAAATCGCTTATAAGCAGGCTCTCTTTCCAGTTCGTCCACTCTTGACACATTATCGTGAAACTTATAATTAAAATCTTTAAGTTTTTTTCTTCTTTCCTCAGCTCTGAATCTTAAAGTTTCTTCGATTGTCATTTCAATAGGAGAGTTGTTCCCCAAAACAGGCGCTTCAACAGGTTCAGAAACCTGTCTCATGGTAATATTCAATTCGGCAGGCACTTCATCAACAACCGTTTTGGCAACAGCTTTACTTTCCATCAAGTCACTTTCAGTCTCCATATATTCTTCAAGCGAATACTTTATAATACCGCTATCAGACAATTCAGTAACCGGAACAAGTTGAACTGGCTCTACTACTTTAATATCACGAGTTTCATTTGTCAATTCAAACAAAAAGTTATTTATTTCTTCTTTCGCATGAACTGGTTCTGGTTTGCTTAATGGCAAATCAAACGAAAAAGTAGTTTGCTCTTGCTTTTCCTGAAAATGAATCGGCTCATGCTTTACTTCTCTAACTTGTTCAGCAACAGGATTTGTAACGATAAAATCGATTTCTTTCATAGGAGAAACGATTTCGAATGTTACATCCAAATTTTTGATGAACTCTGTCATCCCGACTAATTCGTCTTCATTGATAGACGCAACTACCGGAGCATCAATAATCGGCTCAGGAGTAACTTCTTCATCGATTAAATCAAATACAATTCTTTCCTCTGTATTTGAAACAGGCACTTCAGTATTAAAAGTTGCAACTGTATTTTTTGTTAAGTCAAAAACACCTCTTTGCTCTTCTTCAAGAGTGTGGATAATTTTCTTAGGCTCAACATTAACGATTTCATTTTGTTGCTCAACAGCAAATCCAGTGGCAATAATAGTTACAGCAATAGCATCACCAAGAGCTTCGTCTTCACCAACTCCCATGATGATATTTGCATTTGAGCCTGCCTCGTATTGAATATGCTCGTTGATTTCGGCAATTTCGTCAATGGTGATTTCATTTGTACCCGAAACAATAAGCAACAATACGTTTTTGGCTCCTGTAATTTTATTATCGTTTAATAGTGGCGAATCCAAAGCGGCAATAATTCCTTCCTTGGCTCTGTTTTCGCCGGAAGAAACTGAAGACCCCATGATAGCTGTTCCACTGTTATACAACACAGTTTTTGCATCACGTAAATCGATATTTTGAGTATAGTGATGCGTAATTACTTCGGCAATTCCTCTAGAGGCTGTTGCCAAGACTTCATCCGCTTTTGAAAACCCGGCTTTGAATCCAAGATTTCCATATACTTCTCTTAACTTATTATTATTGATAACAATCAAAGAATCAACTTGCTTACGTAATTTTTCTATACCGATAAGCGCTTGCTCTTGACGCACTTTCCCTTCAAACAAGAATGGCAAAGTAACGATTCCGACTGTTAATATATCTCTTTCTTTCGCTAATTGGGCGATAACCGGAGCAGCTCCTGTTCCTGTACCACCACCCATTCCGGCTGTGATAAATACCATCTTGGTATTAACGTCCAACACTTTTTCAATATCGGAAATACTTTCTATAGCAGATTGGTGTCCGATATCCGGATTGGCTCCAGCACCAAGTCCTTCAGTCAAATTAACACCTAACTGAATTTTATTGGGCACAGCACTATTTTCCAATGCTTGAGAATCGGTATTGCAGACGATGAAATCAACGCCTTTAATTCCTTGTCTGAACATGTGGTTGATAGCGTTACTACCGCCACCACCAACTCCAATTACTTTGATTACATTTGACTGATTTTTTGGCAAATCAAATGAAATACTTCCAAATTCTGTGTTGCTTGGCATAATATGGGGTTTTAAATTTTTTATTAACTTTCTCTAACTACTCTAGCTTGGGGGCAAAAAGGAGGTTTGATGTATATTTATTCTTTATTCTAATTATTCTGCGTTGTCCAAAAAATCTTTAATCTTGTCCACATATTTATCAAAAAACGATCTTCTAATTTTATTCTCTGTAGATTCCCTTACCGGTTCTACTTCAAGTACTCTTTCAGGTTGTACAAAAACCTCTTCTTTAATTTCTACTGCTTTTTCTTCTACAATAGGCTCCTCTCTATAATAAGTTATTTTTTCAGAAGCAACAGCTGTCATTTTTACAGCACTTTGTGTTTTATTCTCAATGCTGTTCATTACTAAACCAACAGCAGTTGCGTATAAAGGACTTGAAATTTCTTCATCTGAATTTCCTGCCAAATGCTCGTTTGGATAACCTATTCTTGTATCCATTCCTGTGATGTATTCTACCAATTGCTTAATATGCTTCAATTGTGCTCCACCACCTGTAAGAACGATTCCTGCAATTAATTTTTTACGAGGATCTTCGTGTCCGTAAGCTCTCACTTCGGTAAAAACCTGTTCAATAATTTCAACAACTCTGGCATTAATTATTTTCGAAAGATTCTTTAATGAAATCTCTTTAGGCTCTCTACCTCTTAATCCAGGGATCGAAACAATTTCGTTGTCTTTATTTTCACCTGGCCAAGCTGAGCCAAATTTCACTTTCAACAATTCGGCTTGTTTCTCTATAATCGAACATCCTTCTTTAATATCATCTGTAATAACATTTCCACCAAAAGGTATCACTGCAGTATGACGAATAATACCATCTTTGAAAATTGCCAAATCTGTTGTTCCTCCTCCTATATCAATAAGTGCAACTCCAGCTTCCTTTTCTTCTTGACTCAAAACAGCATCAGAAGAAGCCAATGGTTCCAAAGTCAATCCCGATAATTCGATTCCTGAGCTCTGGATGCATCTTCCAACATTTCTAATAGATGACGCTTGCCCTACAACAACGTGAAAACTACTTTCCAGTCTTCCGCCGTACATTCCGATTGGTTCTTTTATATCTGATTGCCCGTCAATTTTAAACTCTTGTGGCAATACGTGAATAATTTCTTCTCCCGGTAACATGGCCAATTTATGAACCTGATTAATCAATAAATCAATATCACTTCCGCCTATTACTTCTTCAGGATTGCTTCTGCTGATGTAATCACTGTGCTGAATACTTCTTATGTGCTGTCCAGCAATACCCACTACTACATCTTTAATCTTATACCCCGAATTATTTTCGGCCTCAAGAATTGCTTGTTGAATAGACTGGATTGTTTGTGTAATATTATTTACAACCCCTCTGGCAACACCTAAACTTTTAGATTTTCCAACCCCCAAAATTTCAAGTTTACCATACCCATTCTTTTTGCCTATCATGGCAACAATTTTCGTCGTCCCAATATCTAGACCTACTGCAATATTCTCTTTTTCCATTTTCTATTATTTTGTACAAACTACCTGTTCCGTAAATCTGAGATCTATTATTTTATATTTATCCAAAGAACTATCCAAACTTACTTTTTGAAAAAAAGCTTTATAGTTTTGAAATTTTCGCTCAACATTTATCAAACCACCAAAATCGATTTGATAATTATAATTTCTATTCTGCATTAATAAGCTACCATTAGGCATAATCTGTATGCCAATGATGTTTTTTCTCAAAAACGCATCATCATAAATTATCTTAAATAATTTAAATAAATCTTTGCTATTTTTCTTGTTTATCTCCCCAGAAACAAGTGGAACCCGAGCTGTAAAATTCTCCGACAACGGCATGGTATTTCCTTCACTGTCAATATAGAAGGAACCTTCATCGTTAAAGACCCTAGCAATAGGAGTCTTCTGTTTTACAACTGCTTTTAGAACACCATCAATACTCACATACACATCGGCCTTAGCGATCATTTTTTGAGTATTTAATACATGCTCCAATTTATTCAAATCTAGCCTATCTTTTCTTATAGTTTCAGCATTCGAATTATTTTCTATTAACAATTTATTAACCGCTTCGCTTTTTAAAAAAAGAGCGTTTTCACCTACAAAAACAACCTCCGTTTTGGTCAATTTTCGTTTCGAATTTCGTTTGGATGTAAACGAAAAAAGAAAAACAACCAAAATAAACATAAGTAATAATCTTACATTATTCCAATTAAAGATTTTCATATAATGCTTTTTTTATTGACGGAACCATTTCTCCCAAATCACCTGCGCCAATAGTTACAATAACTGTAGCATCATTGGCCAAAATCTCAGGAATTAAATCTTCTTTAGTGACTATTTTTTTATTATCGTTTGTCATTTTATCCATAAGCCATTGTGAATCAATTCCTTCCATAGGTAATTCACGTGCCGGGTATATTTCCATTAAAAACACTTCATCAAAAGCTGATAAACTTTTAGCAAAATTATCAGCAAAATCCCTTGTTCTGCTGAACAAATGTGGTTGAAAAATTGCTAAAACCTTTTGTCCAGGATACAATTCCCTTACAGCTTGATGAACAGCATTAATTTCGGTTGGATGATGAGCATAATCATCGATATATACTAAATTATCTTCTTTAATCTGATACGAAAAACGTCTTCTGATTCCTCTAAAAGATGCCAAAGCGCTGGCAATGACATTGGTCGGGGTGCCATATGTTATTGCCATAGCCGAGGCCACCAGAGCATTCATTAAATTATGTTTTCCTGGTAATCCAAAACGCAAATCTTTAATAATTCCGTTTGGAGTCTTAACATCAAAAACATAACTACTGCTCTCTATTCTTACATTGAAAGCTTCAAAAACTGCTTCTTCATTAACCGCGCAAACTACTCCTTGAATTGGCAATTCGTTGGTTATAAAAAGGTTGCTTTTATTTTCAACTTTATTCGCAAATTCAACAAATGATGCTTCAATTGCTGTACTGGTTCCATAAATATCCAAATGATCAGCATCCATAGACGTAACGCAAGCGATATCCGGATGCAGGTGCAAAAAGGAACGATCAAACTCATCAGCTTCAACTACTGTAACTGTTTTCCCGGTCCCAATTAAGTTAGAATCATAATTCTCAACAATTCCGCCTATAAAAGCAGTCACATCAGCACCGCTTTCATACAAGATATGCCCCAAAATACTCGAAGTTGTAGTTTTACCGTGTGTCCCTGCAACTGCGAAACAAAAGGTATCTTTGGTAATAATACCTAAAACTTCAGCACGTTTTTTAACTTGATACTCTCTCTCGAGGAAATAATTCCATTCCGAATGCTTAACAGGAATTGCAGGAGTAATAATCACCAACGTATTTTCGACATAATAATCAGCTGGAATTAAACTAATATTATCTTCAAAATGAATATCGATCCCACTTTCTATCAATTCACCAGTAAGTATAGAAGGTGTTTTGTCATAGCCAGAAACCTGTTTTCCAATAGCCTTGAAATAACGCGCCAAAGCACTCATTCCGATACCTCCGATTCCTATGAAATAGACGTTTTTAATTTGATTTAAATTCATTTTGTTTCTTTTTTAATTTATTTGGAATCCTCCCATTCGATCAACTCACACAATATTTCTCCCGAAATATTGTGGCATTATTTAATTAGCTTTACAATTGCATCAACAATTTCCTCTGTTGCTTTTGGCTTTGCCAATAATTTAATGTTTTCACTAAGCTGATCTTGTTTTCCCTGGTCTTTTATCAACGATTCGAACACAAGACTAAAATCATCTAGTTGTGATTCTTTTAATAAAATTGCACCTTTCTTATTTACAATTGCCTCAGCATTTTTGGTTTGGTGATCTTCGGCAACATTGGGTGACGGAATAAAAATCACCGGTTTTCCAACAATGCACAACTCAGATACTGACGAAGCTCCTGCTCTTGAAACAATCATATCGGCAGCGGCATAAACCAAATCCATTCTTTCGATAAAAGCCATTACCTGAACATTATGACGGTTGTAATTTTTATAATCCTCTAGATAAAATTTTCCGCATTGCCATATCACCTGCACTTTTAGAGAAAGCAAATTGGGCAATTCTTTTTCAATTAATTGATTGATTCTTCTGGCTCCAAGGCTTCCACCGAGAATCAAAAGTGTTTTTTTGGATGGATCCAAATTGAAATATTCAATGGCTTCTTTTCTTTTTTCTTGAATATCCAATAAATCCTGACGAACCGGATTTCCAGTCAAAATCATTTTATCGACAGGAAAAAAACGTTCCAAATTATCATAAGCAACACAAATACTGTTTGCTTTTTTGCTCAAAAGTTTATTGGTAATTCCCGGATAAGAATTTTGTTCCTGAATTACAGTTGGTATATTCATGCTATTAGCCATTTTCAATAATGGTCCACTTGCAAAACCACCTGTACCAATAACTACATCCGGTTTAAATCTTTTAATTATTTTTCTGGATTCCCATAAACTACTTAATACTTTAAATGGGAACATTGCATTTTGGAGTGTTAATTTTCTTTGCAAGCCGGCAATCCAAAGTCCTTGTATTTTGTAACCTGCCTGAGGCACTTTTTGCATTTCCATTTTGTCTTTGGCACCAACGAACAAAATTTCGGCATCAGGGAAACGTGACTGCAATTCATTTGCTATTGCTATTGCAGGATAGATATGCCCTCCTGTACCTCCTCCACTTAAGATAAATTTATGCTTTGCCATTTTGAAAAAATTCTAAGTTGCTTCTTTTATTTATAAATTGTAATAAACTGTATTATTAAAGACTTCTCTAATCCCAATTACTTCAACACCGCGTTCATCGGATTCTTTGAACTATCCATAATGGAATAATTACCTGCGTCTAAATTTTCATTTACCTTTTTAAAATCTGCTTCCTCAAGATCTGCTTCCAATTCTCTATCTATAAGTTTTTGAAGTATTTCTTCTCTTTTTTCTTTTTCCAATTTTTCCTGGGCAATTTCCTCTTCTTTTTTGGTCACGCTCAAGATAATTCCAAGTCCAAAACAAGTCATCCAAATCGAACTACCTCCACTACTTATCAAAGGCAATGTTTGTCCTGTTACCGGCAATAATTCAACAGCAACACACATATTAATCATAGCTTGAAAAATCATTGGAAATCCTAAACCAATTACGACCAATTTACCAAAAAGGGTATTCGCTTTATGCGAGGCAACTACAAAACGGAACAACAAAAGCAAGTACAAAACCAAAACTCCCAATCCACCCACAAGCCCATATTCTTCAACAATAATGGCGTAAATAAAATCGGAGGAAGACTGTGGCAAGAAATTTTTCTGAACACTTTTTCCAGGTCCCAGACCATAAATTTGACCAGAAGCAATAGCTATTTTAGCTTTTTCTATTTGATAATCATCCTCATCGCCATCCTTATGAGAGAAATTTGCAATTCGACTTTCCCAAGTATCTACCCTGCTAAAAAAGCTTGAATTTGGAAATGCTTTAGCCAATAAAACGAAAAACGCTAATGCGGCAATTCCACAGCCCATGATATAAAGAATATATTTCACAGGATATCTACCAATAAAAACAAGCATTATGACCATTGAAAAAATCAAAGCCGTTGTTGAGAAATTGGCAGGAAGAATAAACATAAGAGTAATGAAAACCGGAGTCCACAGTTCCCATAATGAGGATTTAAAAGTAATTGGTGTTTCTCTTGTTTTCGATAAATATCGGGCAACAAAAATGAATAACATTATAGCAGCAACTGTCGATGGCTGAAATGATAATCCGATAAACGGAATCTGAATCCATCTACTAGCATTGGCTCCAGCAATTACCGTCCCTTTAACCAAAGTATAAGCCAATACAACCCAAACAATTGGCAATCCCGCTTTTGAAATAGCTCTGAAATAATGATATGGAATTTTATGCACCCAATATATAATGACAAATCCAATACAGATATGGGCAAAATGTTTTACCAAATACCCTAAAGTATTTCCGGTACCATGCCCTAAATAAGCCAAATTACTACTTGCACTAAAAACCGGCATAAATGAAAACAAGGCCAATAAGGCCACGAATGACCAAATGCCTTTATCTCCTTTTAGCTTGTTAATTAGTTCTTTCATTTCTAAATAAGTTTAGAAAGTTTATATGGTGATTTATGAGTTCATTAAAATAAATTTAGAATCACATATCTAAACTTTCTAAACTCCTACCCGTCATAAACTTTTTTTATAAATTCTTTACTGCTTGTTTGAATTGTCTTCCTCTGTCTTCGTAATTTTCGAACAAATCAAAACTGGCGCATGCTGGTGACAACAATACAGTATCTCCTTTTTCGGACAGACGTTGTGCCATACGAACTGCTTCAACCATGCTGTTTACTTCCACCATAATATCTACAACATTCCCGAAAGTATCGATGATCTTTTTATTATCAACACCCAAACAAATAATAGCTTTTACTTTTTCGCGAACTAACGACATCAATTCATGATAATCATTCCCCTTATCAACACCACCTACTATCCAAACAGTAGGCGTATTCATACTATCTAAAGCAAAGAATACCGAATTTACATTTGTAGCTTTTGAATCATTGATATATTGTACGTTTTGAATCTTTAATACTTTTTCCAAACGATGTTCAACCCCTTGGAAATTAGACAAACTCTCACGAATAGTTTCTTTTCTTATTTGCAAAATTTTTGCAACAGAAGTCGCCGCCATAGCATTCTTTAAATTATGTTTTCCTTCCAATGCAATGTACTCGGTTTCCATTGTGAACTCTTCTTGATTGATCTTTACTTCCATTTTATTATTTTTTAAATAAGCTCCTTCAGTGAATTCGTCGGTTAACGAAAAAGGAATTAGTTTGGCTTTAACTTTGTCTTTATTTTTACTCAACCATTCTGAAATGGCTTCATCATTTGCATCATAAATCAGAAAATCTTTTTCTGATTGGTTCATTGTAATACGAAACTTCGACTCTATATAATTTTGATATTTGTAATCGTATCGATCTAAATGATCCGGGCTTATATTTGTTATTATTGCGATATCCGGTTTGAATTCTACAATTCCGTCCAGTTGAAAACTACTCAACTCAATCACATAGTAATCATAATTATTATCAGCAACCTGCCAGGCAAAACTTTTTCCAACATTTCCGGCCAATCCCACATTCAATCCCGCTGTTTTCAATAAATGATATGTCAGCATTGTTGTAGTCGTTTTCCCGTTACTCCCTGTTATCCCAACGAAATGGGCTTTTGTAAAAGGAGCTGCAAATTCAATCTCAGATATTACGGAAATTCCTTTTTTCCTTAATTGCTTTACTATTGGTGATTTGTCGGGAATTCCAGGACTCTTCATAACCAAATCGGCATTCAAAACCAGATCTTCAGTATGTTTTTCTTCTTCCCAAGCGATGCCATTTATAATTAACACCTCTTTGTAACTGTCTTTTATTTTCCCAAAATCGGAAACAAAAACATCATATCCTTTTTTCTTACCGAGGATTGCAGTACCTACACCGCTCTCTCCTCCCCCTAAAATCACCAGCCTCACGTTATCTCAATTTTAGTGTAACAATTGACAAAATGGCCAGCATGATTGCAACTACCCAAAATCGTGTCACTATCTTACTCTCATGATATCCTTTCTTTTGATAGTGGTGATGAAGTGGTGACATCAGAAAAATTCGTCGTCCTTCTCCAAAGCGTTTTTTGGTATATTTAAAATAGCTTACTTGCAAAACAACAGAGAAGTTTTCGACCAAAAAGATTCCGCACAACAAAGGAATAAGCAATTCTTTTCGGACGGCAATTGCCAGTACAGCAATAATCCCTCCGATGGTCAAACTTCCGGTATCACCCATAAAAACAGAAGCAGGATATGAGTTGTACCAAAGAAAACCAATCAAAGCTCCTAAAAACGCAGCAATGAAAACGGTCATCTCCCCAGAATGTGGGATGTACATAATATTTAGATAATTTGAGAAAATAATATTTCCAGAAACAAATGTAAAAATCCCGAGTGCAAAAACTGAAACAGCAGAAGTTCCCGCAGCCAAACCGTCAATACCATCCGTTAGGTTGGCACCATTTGAAACAGCTGTAATAATAAAAATTACCACAGGAATAAAAACTAACCAAGCCCATTTTTCGTAATCAGGACCGATCCACTTTAAAACAATAGCGTAATCAAATTCATTATTTTTTACAAAAGGAATTGTAGTAGCCGTTGATTTTTCTTCAACTGAAGCTGGTCTAACTACCGTTTCATTAGTTTGTTTAATGATGGTACTACTATTTGCAGTATCAGTTTTAACCGTTACAACAGGGCTAAAATACAAGACTGAACCTACGATTACTCCTAATCCAACTTGCCCAAATACTTTAAAAATTCCTTTAAGACCTTCTTTATCTTTCTTGAAAATTTTGATATAATCATCAATAAAACCGATAATCCCCATCCATAAGGTGGTAACAATCAACAAAACAATATAGATATTATGCAATCTTGCAAAAAGAACTACCGGAACCAAAGTTGCAAATATGATAATGATACCTCCCATTGTAGGTGTACCGGCTTTTTCATTTTGCCCAGCCAATCCTAATTCACGAACTGTTTCCCCTACTTGTTGTCTACTTAAAAAACTGATAATTCGCTTTCCATAAATGGTAGACAATAACAATGACAACATCAATGCTAAGGCTGATCTAAAAGTAATGTACTGGAAAACCCCTGCTCCAGGGACATCCATTACTTTGTCTAAATATTGAAATAAGTAGTATAGCATATTGTTTTATTTTAACAGTTGGTTTAAAATCTCTTTTACAGTTTTCATGTCATCAAAATCGTGACGCACTCCTTTAATCTCCTGATAGGTTTCGTGACCTTTACCGGCAATCAATATAATATCATTCGGTTGAGCCAATTGACAAGCTGTTTTTATAGCTTGGAACCTATCTGTGATTGACAAGGATTTTTTAAAATTTTGAGCTTGTATCCCCTTTTCCATTTCTTGAATTATGGCTTCAGGCTCTTCGTTTCTAGGATTATCAGAAGTTAAAATTACTTTGTCGCTTAATTCTGTTGCAATGTTGGCCATAACAGGACGTTTTGCAGTATCTCTATTTCCGCCACAACCTACAACCGTTATCAATTGCTCGTTATTGGTACGCACATCGTTGATAGTATTTAAAACATTTTCGAGCGCATCAGGTGTATGGGCATAATCTACAATAGCCGTTATATTAGCATTAGAAACTATATATTGGAATCGACCTGAAACACTTTCCAATTCAGACATTAATCTAAGCGCTTCCAAACTATCCAATCCTAATTCTACAGCTGCTCCATATATTGCCAACAAATTGTAAGCGTTAAAAGTTCCAATTAATTTCACCCAAACTTCATTCCCATTAACTTTCAATAATAATCCTGATAATTGGCTTTCTAAAATTTGCGCTTTATAATCAGCATATGTTTTTAAGGCGTATGAAAGTTTTTTAGCTACAGTATTCTGAAGCATTAACGGCCCATTTTTATCATCGATATTGGTAAGAGCAAAAGCACTACTTGGCAAGTGATCAAAAAAAGATTTTTTCACATCTCTGTATTCTGCGAATGTAGGATGGTAATCCAAATGATCATGGGACAAATTGGTAAATATTCCTCCTCTAAAATGTAACCCTTCAGTACGTTTTTGATGAATTCCGTGTGAACTTACTTCCATAAAACAATATTCAACACCTTCGTTCACCATTTCGCTCAAGAAATGATTTATGGTTATTGAATCTGGTGTTGTATGAGTTGCTTTATATTCTAAATCATCTACTAAAATCTTAACTGTCGAAATCAATCCAACTTTAAAACCAGCTTTTTTAAACAATTGATATAACAAAGAAGCAACAGTTGTTTTACCGTTAGTCCCTGTAATACCAACCAATTTCAATTTTTGAGATGGATTGCCATAAAAATTGGCAGCCATAAAAGCCAAAGCCGCATTGGTATCCTTCACGCATACATAAGTCACACCATTTATTAGGTTAGACGGAAGTGTATCGCAAATAACCACCGAAGCACCTAGCTCGATTGCTTTTTCGATAAAATCATGTCCATCCGAAATTGTACCACGAATTGCTATAAAAACATCGTTCTTTTCGATTTTTCTGGAATCAAAATGCAATTGGTTTATCGCAATTTCAGTAGAACCCGAAACAGATTCTATTTTCACTTTATATAATATGTCTTTTAATATGCTCATGATAATTCCAATAGAATTGTTGAATTTTTTATGATGCTCTGACCTGCCTGGATTGATTGTTTTTTTACTTTTCCAACCCCTACAGCTTTAACCTTTAAGCCTAAATTTTCCAGTAAAGCAACAGCATCCATCCCAGCCATCCCTTTCACATTTGGCACTGAATTTTGCTTTTTCTGCATTTTCACATAATAGGCATTATAATTTCTTTCCTGTTTAGGATTAGGACTATCCAATTTCTTGATCACATTGGTCGAAGGTGTATCTGTAAATATTTTTTGGGCAATCCTTTTAAATACCGGTCCTGCCACATCAGCTCCATAATAATTGTTATTCGCAGTATTAGGTTTGTGAACCACTACAATGCAAGAATACTTTGGATTGTCTGCTGGGAAATAACCAACAAATGAAGATGCATAATGTTTTTCTGAACCACCGTTTACAGCATAATTCATTTGCGCTGTTCCAGTTTTTCCCGCCATTGAAAAATCTTTCGAATACAATTTGGAACCAGTTCCTTTTTTCACAACATTTACCAAAACAGCTTTCACTTTTCGTAAAGTCTCAGGGGAACAAATCCTTGGATTCATTACTTCTGTATCGAATTTTTTAATCGTATTATTCCATTCTTTAATTTCCGATACTATTTGTGGTTTCACCATTACACCATTATTAGCAACAGCATTATAGAAAGTCAGTGTTTGCAATGGTGTCACTGAAACTCCATATCCAAAAGCCATCCATGGAAGTGAAATATTAGACCAATTTTTATCTGTAGGATGTGGAATAAAAGGCTTTCCTTCACCTTTAAAAGCCAATCCCAATTTTTTACTCAAACCCCATGAATCAATGTGGTTCACAAACTTAGAAGGATTGTTTTTGTAGTTGTCATAAACCGCCTGAACCATTACCGTATTAGAAGAAACCTCAAAACCGCGAGCCAATGATATTTTACCATAACCACCTTCATGGGAATCTCTTACTTTACGTCCTGAATACGTAATTACACCTCCGTGACTGTCATAAACATTGCTCGTATCCGCAACCTTATCTTCCAAAATCGCCATCAAATCCACTAATTTAAAAGTCGATCCGGGCTCATGAGATTCAGCGTAGGCATAATTAGTTGTTTCATAATAACTACCATCCGTTGCTCTTCCCAAGTTTGAAATAGCTTTAATATGACCGGTTTTAGTCTCCATAACGACCACACAGCCATGATCGGCTTCATATTCTTCTAATTGTTTCAACAAAGCATGATGAGCAATATCCTGAATGTAAACATCTATTGTCGAAATAACATCATAACCATCTTGAGGATCCACTTCGTTTACATCACGAATAGGTTTCCACTGGCCTTTGGCAATTTTTTGTTTTAATATTTTACCATCTTTACCGTTAAGATATTGGCGATAAGCCCACTCTATTCCCTTCCCGTCCGAATATCCTTCCGGCATTTCTTTTTCGTAACCAATACTACGTTTGGCAATCATCCCTATCGGATGCTCTCTTACCGTTTTTTGTTCAATGATGATTCCTCCTTTGTATGCTCCCAATTTAAACAACGGAAATCCTTTTATTTTTGCATATTGAGTATAACTTAAACCCTGAGCAACCAAAAAATATCTGCTTTTGTTTGCCCTTGCTTTTCTTAATTCATTTTGAATTTTGCTGCTCGGCTTTTTAAGTATTAACGCCAAAGAATCAGAAAGTAGTTTTACATTTTTCTCAAAAGTTTCAGTTTTTGGAGCTACCGCATCAAAACGTATAGCATAACTAGGAATTGAAGTAGCCAAAAGACTTCCATCAGCAGAATATATATTTCCCTTATTGGCAGGAATAACAAAATTCTTAACAGTTCTTTCTTTCGCTAATTCTCGGTAATGATCACCATCAACCCACTGAATGTTTGTTAACTTCACAGCGATGGCTATTGCCATCAAAAAGATGAAAAAGGCAACCAGATAGGTTCTATAGGATATATATTTATCTTCTACTGCCATATTTTTTCTAGGAAACTTTTTTCTTCGGGTTTTTCTACTTCAATTTTAACTGGTGGAACTGTAGATGGAAAAATTTGCTTTTTTTCCATTTTTTCCGAAACTGTTGATTCCATTTTTAACTTCATCAACTCGGAACGTCTGTCAACAAATTCTGAACGTAACTCTTTTACTTTATTGGTCAATTCAACAATTTTGAATACTTTTTGTTCGTATCGCTGTGTATTTCCAATCATTATTATAGCGAGTAAAATCACAAAAACGATAAAACGCCAATTTTTAACAGCGTTATCGTCTATAAGAAACTGTGCTTTTAATAGCTTATAAATTCCACCTTTCATTTTAATTATTTTTTTTCTGCAATTCTCAACTTTGCACTTCGGGCTCTATTGTTCAACTTAATTTCCTCATTATCCGGAACAATCAATTTCCCTATAGTCGTAAAAGGAACCGAAAAATTTCCATAAAAATCACGCTCAGGCTCCCCTTCGAACATTCCGTTTTTTATGAATCTTTTTACCAATCTGTCTTCCAAAGAATGATATGAAATCACGCTAAGCCTTCCTCCCGGTTTCAGAATTTCAAGGGATTGTTCCAAAAATTCTTTTAAAACATCCATTTCCTGATTTACCTCAATACGAATCGCTTGGTAAATTTGAGCCAATACTTTATTTCTAACTTTTTCAGGCAAATATTTCTTCAAAACTTCTTTCAATTCATCTGTAGTTTTGATAGAACGATGCTGTCTAGCCTCAATAATTGTTCTTGACAGCGCTGGTGCGTTTTTCAACTCCCCATAATCCAGAAACACTCTTCTCAAATTAGCATCATCATATTCATTCACCACTCGATACGCACTCAAATCATTTTTTTGACTCATTCGCATATCCAACTCAGCATCAAATCGGGTTGAGAAGCCTCTTTCAGCCACATCAAACTGATGAGAAGAAACTCCTAAATCCCCCAAAATACCATCAACTTGTTTTACGCCATAAAAGCGCAAAAACCTTTTTATGAACCTAAAATTCTCATTTATCAACGTAAACCTTTCGTCCGGCAATGCATTTGCAAGAGCATCTTCATCTTGATCAAAAGCAAATAATTTACCATCTGGCCCTAGTCTTTTCAAAATCTCTTTTGAATGACCACCTCCTCCAAAAGTCACATCTACATAAACCCCACTTGGATTTATATTCAAGCCGTCTACAGAAGCGTGCAGCAATACGGGATTATGATATTCCATCTTCGTCGTCATTTAAATTACCCATTACTTCTTCGGCTAAATCAGCAAAATCAACATCAGATCCATCAATTGATTTCTCATACAAATCCTTATCCCAAATCTCTACAATATTAACTGCAGAAGAAAAAACCACATCTTTATCAATACTGGCAAAAGACACTAAATCCTTAGGAACCAATAATCTGCCCAAAGCATCTATTTCAACCGTTTTTACACCTGCGGTGAAACGACGAATGAAGTCATTGTTTTTCTTTACGAATCGGTTAAGTTTGTTGATTTTTTTCATCATCAAATTCCACTCTTCCATTGGATACAATTCCAGACAGGGCTGAAATACAGAACGCTTCAAAACGAAACCGTCTTGAAGCGAGGAAGCCAATTGCTTTTTTAATGGAGCAGGTAAAAGAACCCGTCCTTTTGCATCAACTTTACACTCATATGTCCCTATAATTGTGTCCAAGTGAATAATATTATTTGTATGAAGCAAAATTATATAAAATTTTACCACATTTTACCACTATATACCACTTTGTTAATAAGTTTAGCCGTTTTGAGACAAAAACATCTAGTTTATAGACTATCAGAAAGTTAGCCTTTGCAACAATAATTTGTAAGAAAGATTGCTTTTGAACAAAAAGCCTGCATTTTTAATAATAAAAACATCTTCTTAAAAGCTTAAACTATCTATTATTCATTAGTTAAAAAAATAGCATAAAGCACCCCAAAAACCAGCAATTTTAGCTTATAGAATAAAAGGTTAAAAAATAGCCACCAAAATTCATTTTAATTTTATAAACCCTATATTTGTGAAAAATTGAAAATTGTCATTTAAAAGATGGAAAAATATTACAAAAAAGAGGGCAAATACGGATATTACGAAGCAGGAGAGGGAATTCCGATTGTCATCTTACATGGTTTAATGGGTGGCTTAAGTAATTTTGATGCTGTGGCCAGCTATTTTTCTAACAAAGGTTACCGCATCATAATTCCAGATTTACCAATTTACACTCAAAATATATTAAAGACCAACGTAAAGAGTTTTGCGATTTATGTAAAAAACTTTATTACTTTCAAAAAATTAGACAGAGTTATTCTTTTGGGCAATTCATTGGGTGGTCATATTGCTTTATACCACACAAAATTATTCCCAGAGAAGGTTTCAGGACTTGTAATTACAGGAAGTTCCGGTTTATATGAAAGTGCCATGGGAGATAGTTATCCTAAAAGAGGCGACTACGAATACATCAAGAAAAAAGCCGAAGACGTATTTTACGACCCGAAAATTGCGACACCAGAATTGGTCGATGAAGTATATGCCACTGTAAATGACCGTTTAAAATTGATTAAAACCTTGGCTATCGCCAAGAGCGCAATACGCCATAACATGGCCAAAGATTTGCCAAAAATGCACGTTCAAACCTGTATTATTTGGGGAAAAAACGATCAAGTAACTCCTCCTGATGTAGCTGAAGAATTCCACAAACTATTACCTAATTCAACTTTATATTGGATTGACAAATGTGGTCATGCTGCCATGATGGAACAGCCTGAAGAATTCAATGCACATCTTGAAGACTGGCTTACCCACACGCATTTGGCAGAACATTAATCAGAAAGAGGAATTTTATACTCAAGAAAATGAAAATCAATACTGCCGAATTCATAATAAGCAACTCAGACGTAAGCAAATGCCCTAAGGATATTTTGCCTGAATATGCTTTTATTGGCCGTTCCAATGTTGGAAAATCTTCATTGATCAACATGCTGACCAATAACAAAAATTTGGCTAAAACTTCAGGAAAACCTGGTAAAACACAACTAATCAACCATTTTTTGATTAACAACAATTGGTTTCTTGTTGATTTACCCGGATATGGTTTTGCCAAAGTTTCCAAAAAAACAAAGTCCATTTTTCAACAATTTATCACTGACTATTTCGAAAAAAGACAGCAATTGGTTTGTGCTTTTGTTTTAATTGACATTCGACATGAAGCGCAGGCTATCGATATTGAATTCATGAATTATATGGGAGAAAGTGAAATTCCGTTTTGTATTATTTTCACCAAAGCAGATAAAATCAGTAAAACAAAAATTGATTCCCATATTGCCGCTTACAGAAAACAAATGTTTGCCAACAACTGGGAAGAAATGCCACTATACTTTGTTACCTCATCAACAGAAACAATAGGAAAAGAAACACTATTAAACTATATAGACGAAGTAAACCAAGAAGTTTTCAAAAATAATTCAGGGTTTTAAACCTTGATTTTAAGATACAAAAAAATCCCAAAACTGAAATTCGGTTTTGGGATTTTTTATTTTTATTATTGCTTCAAATCTAATTTCTCGGCAAAGTAATCGCAGAAATCCAACATCGTATCTGACATTTTTTCATCATTTGTGGCTCTTCTGAACGTTTCGGCCATAGAAACCAATGTTTGATGAAAGAATACTTTCATTTCATCTACCGGCATATCTTTTGTCCACAAATCGATACGCATACTTTCCTTGGCTTTGCTGTCCCAAACATTAAGCATAATCGCTTTAGATTCTTGCAACTCTACTCCACCGTCTTTAGCTGTCCATAAAAGTTTTTCCGGAACACGGTTTTCGTCTAATTCAATTAAAAATTTTATCTCTGAGGTATTGTTATTTGACATTATTTCTTGGGTTTGTATTTTGATTTTTCGAAGATTTCTTTGGCATTCATCTTTAACATTTGATCAAGCTTAGTATCATTGTTTTCCATATATGATCTAACAATTTGCCAGCCAATCCATGAACCCACCTGCCCTGGCGATTCATTGTCTATTTCTAAATAAAATTTTGAAAAAGGAGCTTCGTCAATAAAACGGGAAGCCAACTTTTGCTCATCACTAAAAAGCATTTCTCTTTCAATAAAATAGCGCCAAATATAACTTTCATTTTCTTGGCACCAAACAATTTCTTCGGGTGTATAGCCCATTTTTTCTGCATCTGTATATTCTGGTAACAAAAGATCTTTCAAATAAAGTTCTTTCCCATGATAAATCATTTGTGATAACAAATTATTATCTGTTGGAGGTGTAATTTTTCTGAATGCAAAACTCTTCACAACATCAGGCATCATTTGTCTTTGTTCAAAATTTTGCTTCAAATATTTCGGAAAAGTATAAAACTTGTGTTCTTTCCCTAAGTACAATTCCAATGAAATCAAAACCAAAGAATCGGCATAAATCGCTTTATTCGTATAATCCATATCCGAAATCAACGTGATAACTTTCGGAGTTTTTGTCTTTGGAAAATAATATTTCATATGCTGAACCAAATCTTCCACCTCTTTTTGAATAACTTCTGAAGAGGGATACTTTTTTTCAACTTCAGCATACACTTCTCTCCATATTGGTGCCTGCATTTTATTTGTCCAAACTGTATCTGCTATATTTGGCGAGAAAAAATAAGGATATTTCAATTTTAATTTTGGCAAATCCTTTGGCGATGTTTCAAAAAACTCTTTATCAAAACGTTCCACCTTAACGGCCTCAACCGGTGTTTCTTCGATAGCTTTTTCAACTTTACTTTTTTGGTCACAAGACACTAAAAATAAACCGCAAACCATCGATAAAAAAAATAATCTCATATAAATTTTATTTAATTATCAGTTACCCGATACATTTAGAGAACAATTCGCAAATCTTCATTGGTATTTCAAACCTAAATCAAACATCCTCTATTCAATTGCATTATTTTAGCTAAATTTGTTTTTCAGGGAACCCCAAAAAACTTGCATTTTTTTTTTGCAAATATACATTCCTGCTTTTTAAAACTTGAACTATTATGACTAAAAAAAGAACCCTCGAAATTGAAAAAGTAAATACCCATATCGTAGAATGGCTAAAAGACTACGCTACCGCATCAAAAGTTAATGGATTTGTAATCGGAATATCCGGTGGAGTTGATTCGGCAGTAACCTCAACACTTTGCGCTCAAACCGGTTTAAAAGTAATATGCGTTGAAATGCCAATACACCAAGCTCCAAGCCAGGTTTCAAGAGGTAGAGAACACATTGAACAATTAAAAAGTAGATTTCCAAATGTAAGCAGCGCTGTGGCCGATCTGACTTCTGTTTTTGACACTTTTAAAAATGAAGTTCCTACAACCGATAACGAACATGCCCTGCATTTATCACTTGCCAACAGCCGCGCCCGTTTAAGAATGACAACTTTGTACTATTTTGCCGGAATCCATGGTTTACTGGTGGCAGGAACAGGAAATAAAGTAGAAGATTTTGGAGTAGGATTTTATACAAAATATGGTGATGGCGGAGTCGATTTAAGTCCAATTGCCGATTTGATGAAGTCAGAAGTGTATCAATTAGGTACTTATCTAAAAATTCCAGACTCTATTTTAACAGCTGCTCCTACTGACGGATTATTTGGCGACAGCCGAACTGATGAAGATCAATTGGGTGCAAGCTACGATGAACTGGAATGGGCCATGCTTTTGACCGATGAAGAACAAAAAACAAGTGCTTTTTCTGAACGCGAAAAAGAAGTCATAAAAATATATAAGAAACTGAATTCCAACAATCAACATAAGATGAACCCTATACCTGTTTGCATAATAAACTGTTAAAAAAAAATGTTTTGTCCGAAAAATTAGACTTATATGAAAATATTTTTTTAATTTTATATCTTCAAAAACAATCCTAAAACTAAATACCATGATTAAAGTTTGTTTAGCAGATAACTATCCTGTCGTACATTTTGGAATAAAATCGTACTTCAAAGACCATTCGGACATCTCCATCGTTGCTAACGTTGGTAATTTTGCAATGGTAAAAGACATCCTTCTTACCAAAGAAATAGATGTTCTTGTATTAGATCTAGAGCTTGAAGGACTTTCAAGCATTTTCGAAATCAAATCGGTTTTGAAAAATTTTCCAAAAACAAAAATCATTTTTTACAGCGGTCTTTCAGAACAAATTTACGCTCCAAACGCCATAAAGGCAGGGGTTTCTGGATTTGTTCACAAAACCGAAAAACTGGAAACTTTGGGTCAATCGATCATCAAAGTGAACCAAGGGAAAATCATCATGAATGAAGCAGTCATGAAAAACATTGCTTTGATTGCAAAACAAAGTAAAAGCGAACGTTTATACAGAAAACTTTCCAATCGTGAAGTGGAAGTATTGCGTTACTTAAGTGATGGTAAGAAAAACCACGAAATCGCTGAGATTTTATCGCTCAACGAAAAAACAATCAGTACTTATAAACTACGATTGTTAACTAAATTAAATGTTACGAATCTAGTGGATTTAGTAAACAAAGCTAAAACACTGGAAATCGTTTAACTGTAGCGGGACATAACTCTTCCTAATTTTTTCGAAAATGAATTAATTAGTTTATAGTAGTCCATCACCATTGACATAAACTCTGTATTATCTGAACCTGGTTCATTTGATACAGAGTTTTTTAATTCCTCAATAATTTTATCAACCAAATACCAACGCATCGTCAAAATAGTTTCCGATACATATTGGGCAATAGTTTCATTTTTATTTTTAGGAAAAATATTTTGACCTTCCCAATTATGCAACACCAATCGTTCATCTTCCATCAAAATATCGGTTACTTCCTGAGCAAAATCAGAATTCAAATGCATTAAATATTTTTCAAATTCTACATTTTCATTTTGAAGGTAATATTGAATTAGGTCATTAAAAATATCACGAAACAAAGGATTTGCAAGTTCCACCTCATCTTCCTGCAAACTCAGATATATCCTTTGATAAACTTTATATTCTTTTTTCTCAGTAACCGTTTCGATTTCACCTGCTTCATTGGTTCGCATGTAAACATCTTCAAATTCCTCTGTTTTATTTCCATACAACAAAAGAATTTCAATTATTTTACGCTCCAAACGATACAGCACATCAACTTTTGCGGCCTGAACAGGGTTTTCGTTTTTTACTACCTCAAAAGCCTTTTGCTCTTGTTTGACTTTCTTTCCAACTTCGGCAACATCCTTTTGAACTAACTGCGCCAAAGTGCTAGTCAAAACCTGCTCAGAAATATCCATAATTCGGGAACATTCCTGAATGTAAATTTCACGTTGAATTCTGTCCGGAATTTTAGAAATACTGGCAACCATGTCCCGAATCAAATCGGCTTTTTTTATTGGATCGTTTTTGGCTTCATTCATCAAAAGAGAAGCCTTGAACTGAATAAAATCCTTAGCATTATCCTCCAAATAAGCCACTAAATCTTCGTAAGGCGTTTTTTTGGCAAAACTATCCGGGTCTTCTCCATCAGGAAATGCACAAACTCGTACATTCATACCTTCTTCAAGAATCAAATCAATTCCACGAATCGAAGCACGAAGTCCCGCAGCATCACCATCAAACAATACGGTAATATTTTTGGTCAATCTATTAATCAAACGAATTTGATCCGGCGTGAGTGCCGTTCCCGAAGAAGCCACAACATTCTCAATTCCCGCCTGATTAAATTGTATAACATCTGTATAACCTTCAACCAAAAAACAATTATTTAATTTGGCTATTGACTGCTTAGCCTGAAAAATACCGTAAAGCACCTTACTTTTATGGTAAATTTCACTCTCTGGTGAGTTTAAATATTTAGCAGCTTTTTTATCATTTGTCAAAATTCTGCCTCCAAAACCGAGCACCCTTCCCGACATACTCTGAATAGGGAACATTACCCTTCCTTTAAACCTATCAAAAGGACGATCTTCCCTGGCAATGGTCAATCCGGTACTTTCCAAGAACTCCAATTTATAACCTTTTCCCAAGGCCTCCTTTGTAAAAGCGTCCCAAGTTTCGGGAGAATAACCCAAAGAAAATTTCTTGATCGTTTCATTGGTAAAACCGCGTTCCTTGAAATAGGAAAGCCCAATAGCTTTTCCTTCTTCCGAATTTAAAAGGATATCGCTGAAATATTTTTTGGCAAATTCAGAGACCAAATACATACTTTCACGAACATCTGTATTTAATTTTTCCTCATCTGACTGTTCGGTTTCTTCAATCTCAATATTGTATTTTTTGGCCAAATAACGAATCGCTTCCGGATAAGTAAAATGTGAGTGCTCCATCAGAAAAGCTACTGAGTTTCCACCTTTTCCTGAACTAAAATCTTTCCAAATTCCTTTGACAGGCGACACCATAAAGGAGGGAGAACGCTCATCCGAAAACGGACTCAGCCCTTTAAAATTACTTCCCGCTCTTTTTAACTGTACAAAATCTCCAATAACCTCCTCTACTCGAGCAGTTTCAAAGACCTTGTCTATGGTTGTTTGTGATATCAATTTATTTTTAAGTTTCTAAGTTACCAAGTCGCTAAGTTACTAAGTTTTTGAAAATACAAACCCTTTCAGAATTTTAAACTCTAAAAGGGCTCTAAAAAAACTAACTAAAACTTTTTTTAATTAAAATCGAAACGAAGTCCCAACGAAATGTTATTTTGATCAACTGGATTTTTTTCAAATAAAGGCTGTAAATCGTACTTTAAATACAAACTTGTTGCTTTATATCCAACATAAGTACTCAACCCATAATTAAAATCGTTTACATTATAATTCCCTTTTGTTTTTTGTTCTACATCATTCCCGACGGCATCATCAAAACAAAGTATTTGCTTCGATTTCACCCTAAATCCGGCATAACCGCCCAAACCAACACGCATACTTTTATGGGTTCTGAAATAATCTCCACCATCGCGTATTTCTTTTTTGGTAAAATCAAACTCCAAATGTAACGGTACCATAACATAAACATTTCTAAATCTAGATTCCTCTAAATGCACAGTACTGGTAACCAAATCAGTCTGCAAACCGTTTTTCACAAAGTAGCGATCATCAGTAGGTCGCAGATTGTTATACATCAGCGACATTCCGTACTTAAAGTGCAACAGATTATCATCTTTCAAAATTCTGGTATTACCGGTTACTCCCCATTCATAAAAATGAGACTTCCAATATTTAAAATCGGAGTTGGCAACTTGCTTATCCGTTACTAAATTATTTGCTCCAAAAGCAAAAACAAATTGAGAAGTGGTTCTTTTTTCACCGCTAGAACATTTTTTATGATGGGCAAAATAGTCTTTACTAAAATGAATTGTAATTGTTTGGGAAGTATCAATGCTTTTAATTTTTCCATCGACTTTTTCCTGAACAAGCACATGCAATTCCTCTTCCAACTTAGTAACTTTCTCCTCAATTATTTTGGCACGGGCTTCGGCCAAAGCTTTCTTCTTTTCCTCCGCTTGTTCATTCGTAAGTTTACCTTGATTCAGTTCGTCATTAACAGTTTCAACTTCAGCTTTTAGTTCTTTCTTTTCTTCTTTTACGATATTTTCTATCCTCGAAGCAATTTCTTTAGCTTTCCCTTCAAATGTTTCCTGTGCCTTTATTTGGTTGGCAAAAAGGCATACGAATGCTGCTAAGTAAATTTTAAAATTTCTCATGATTGTTTTTTTTAAAAATGTGATTGATGATTTATTCTGAATTTCGATTGTTCAAAGCAACTTTTACTGCTTTGACTTTTTGATTGACCGTTTTAATTGCTTTCTCTCTAAAACTGAGATCCAATTCCCCATCGACCTGAGTCAGCAATTCATTAGAATTGACTTTGACATTGGATTTCATTGGCGTTGGATTCTTTTTTTGAGAGCCATTATCAACAGATGCTAATAGTTCGTCAACATTAACATACTTTGATTTCTGCAATACGGCTGGCTGTTCCGTTTTTTGATTGATGATTGGTATTTGTGCTTCTTCAATTACTTCTTTTTCTAGAACCTGACTTTCTTTATTGGATAAAACAATATTGGAATCAACCTTTAATATAACTTCTTTTGATTTCAATTGTTTTTCAGTGATTTTGACTGTTTCAACCGTATTTGCTTTCTCCGGCAAAGCTTTTATTTCCGAAACAACTTTAGGTTCATTAACTACAACTGTATCTTTTGCAACAACTGTTTCCTTATTATTTTGATTAAAATAGAAAGTCCCCAATAACAAAAAACCTAAAAAACTAGCCGCAACATACATCCATCCAAAATTACGTTTTGGCTTTTCGGCAACGGCAAGCATAGCATCCAATCGATCCCAAGAAGCTTTTGAAGGGGTAATCTCCCTTGCATTAATTTTTTCCTTAATTTGATTTTCTATGTCAGTCCTTTTCATTGTGTGGTATTTTCCTGATTTGTAAATTTTGCAATTGATTTTACTCAATAGTTCTTCTCATTATCTTTCAGACTATTTATTTTACTTTTCAAAATTCTTCGCGCATGTGCAAACTGTGATTTTGACGTCCCTTCATTAATACCCAACATACTTGCGATTTCTTTGTGCTTATACCCTTCTATAACAAATAAATTGAAAATAATTTTATAACCATCAGGTAAGCTATCTATTAAATTTTGAATATCTTCTATTGAGAACTGAGTATCAGTCGCATCATCAATTTTCTCTAAATCTGTCGAATCTTCTATAAAATGAACTTTCTTTTGAACCCTGATATATGAGATACATTCATTAATCATCGTTCGCCTAATCCAACCTTCAAAACTTCCCCTGTTTTCAAACCGGCCTAAATTGACAAACACTTTCATAAAAGCGGTAATCATTACATCTTCGGCCAATTGCAAATCCTTAATGTACTGCCGGCAAACACTTAACATCTTTGGCGAATACTTAGAATAAATCCATTGCTGTGCCTGCCGGTCATTTTTAACAGCTAATGTAATTGCTTCGTTTTCTTCCTGATATAAATTAATTACTTTCAAAGTCGTTTAAAAAGTGTTTCTATAAGTATAGACGAGAATCAACCTAAAAAGGTTGCATGGGTTTCAAAAAAAGTTAAAACAAAAATACATTTTATCGTAACAAACAACCCAAATAGCTATTTATCAAATAATTAAAACTATTAAAAAAGTTTTTTTTTGAATGAAAGTTTTATACCGATTATGTATTCAATATAGTCTAATAGAAATTAGACTATTTTCATACTATATCGGTATTACACCAAAAATTTCGAATTGTTTAATAACTATAATGAATGGTATTATTTTTTTCGTTCGATAACGTAGTTAACCATTAAAACAAGTGCCGATTTATAGTCGGATTCGGGATAATCGTTCAGCAATTGTAGTGCTTCTTGCTGAAACTCGACCATTTTGTTTTCGGCGTAAGCCAAACCATTATTGTTTTTTACAAAAGCGATTACCTCTTTGACTCTTTTTTTATCCTTATTATGGTTTTTTATCGAATTGATAAGCCAACTTTTTTCTTTTGGAGAACAATTGTTAAGTACGTGAATCAAAGGCAAAGTCATTTTTTGCTCTTTGATATCGATTCCGGTTGGTTTCCCAATTGCCTCTTCGGAGTAATCGAATAAGTCGTCTTTTATCTGAAATGCCATTCCGATGAGTTCACCAAATTTTCTCATCTTCTCCACTTCAACCTCATCCTCCACAACCGATCTCGCACCTAGGGCACAACAAGCAGCAATAAGGGTAGCTGTCTTTTTTCGGATAATATCATAATATACTTCTTCGGTAATGTCGAGTCTTCTTGCTTTTTCTATTTGAAGCAATTCTCCTTCGCTCATTTCTCTTACAGCTACAGAAATAATTCGCAACAAATCAAAATCACCATGATCGATGGACAACAAAAGACCTTTGGACAATAAATAATCACCTACCAAAACGGCAATTTTATTTTTCCAAAGCGCATTTATCGAGAAAAACCCCCTACGACGGTTACTGTCATCCACAACATCGTCATGAACCAACGTCGCGGTATGAATCAACTCGATTACACAAGCACCTCTATAAGTTCTTTCGTTTACTTCTCCTTTGGAAACCATTTTGGCCATCAGAAAAACAAACATAGGCCGCATTTGCTTACCTTTTCTATTAACAATATAATAGGTGATACGGTTTAAAAGCGCCACTTTGGAGGTCATCGATTCATAGAACTTTTTCTCAAAAAGTTCCATTTCAAAAACTATCGGCTGCTTTATTTGTGTAGTAATGTTCATTTAGATGCCAAATATACTATTTTAAATAAAAAAACGTTAACCATTATATGCAAGTATGATTAAATTACCGTAAAATTTTTAAAACGGTAATTAGTTTATTATTCTTTTATGCGATTTAGAGATTCTTGTAAAATGGTTTTAAGTATGATTACAACTTTATAAAAATAGTGTTTTAGAACAATCTCTTTTACTAAGACGCAAATAATTCTACTCAATACGCCCCAAACAAACTCAATTTGATTTTATTCAAATTATGTCGTTCCCTTTATTGCCCCAACAATAATTTTTAAAGAAGATATTACTCTGTTTATTATATTGAAAAAAAGGCTCACGTTAAACCTTTTCAAAAATCAAACATCAAAATACCAAACCATTAAACCGCAAATTATGAAAACAAAACTTTTTACCATTGCCACATTTGTAACATTTGTCTTTTTTATTGGCTGTAACTCTTCGGACGATTCTAAAGACAATACGAATCCCTCCGCCACCGCGAACGATCAAGTTGTCATTGATTCCAAAATTGACGCTTCCGTCGAAGATGTATCAAATATAGTAGAAGATCAATTTTCGATGAAACAAACTAGTATTACCGCAAAAAGCGAAGTTTTTAAAAGTTTTTTACCCGCCTGTGCAGTTACCACTTGGACCTATGCAAACGGAATATTTACAGGTTCAATTGATTTTGGAACTGATGGATGTGCCCTTGAGAACGGAAATGTCCTAAAAGGCAAAATCACGCTTTCCTTTTCGGGTAATTTTACCACCTCCGAACAAACAATTACCTATAGTTTTGACGGATTTTACCACAACGGGATCAAGATTCAAGGCAGCAAGTCCATTACCCGAAGCCTAAAAAGCACTAGTTTACTTGCAGACATTCATCCGGTATTGACCCATACAATTGATTTGACCGTAACTTTTGAAGACGGATCTGTTTATAGCAGAGTCGGAAACAGAACTAAAGAAATGGTTGCGGGATATGCCACAAAAGACAATTGGAGCGACAATGTTTTCTTGGTGACAGGAAACTACACCACAAGCAAACCCAACGGCAACACATGGTCATCTACCATCCAAACTCCGCTACGCTATGAAATGGCCTGCAAAAGACCATTCCCTGTTTCAGGTACGGTGTTGAAAGTCAACAACGGTGTTGAAACATTAATCGATTTTGGAACCGGAACATGTGACAATCTAGCCTCCGCGACAACAAATGGTGTAACTACCTCTATTGACTTAAAAAAATAACCTTCTTTATATAAAATGAAAAAGCATTAAAAGAATCAATTTCTTTTAATGCTTTTTTTTATGATTTAAAACTAATACCATTTGTAGGTATAAATGGTATAACTAAGCTTCTTTATTGGCCAATTGTCCGCAAGCCGCATCAATATCCTTTCCTCGGCTTCTTCGTACTTTTACTACTATTCCAACATTTTCAAGTGCTTTTATATAAGCATTTATGGATTCTTCCGAAGCTTGCTGAAATTCCCCTTCATCGATAGGATTGTATTCAATCAAATTTACTTTGCAGGGAACATATTTGCAAAATTTCACCAAAGCATCGACTGAAGCTTTATTGTCATTGATTCCCTTCCAAACTACATATTCGTAAGAAACTTTACTTTTGGTTTTTTTGTACCAATATTCTAAGGCCTCTCTTAAATCAGCTAAAGGGAAATTTTCACTAAACGGCATAATTCGAGAACGAATCTCATCTATTGCGGAGTGCAACGAAACAGCCAACTTAAATTTAACCTCATCATCGGCCATTTTCTTTATCATTTTAGGAATTCCCGAAGTCGAAACCGTGATCCTTTTTGGAGACATCCCCAAACCTTCATTGGAAGTTATCATTTCGATCGCTTTCATCACGTTATTGTAATTCATGAGCGGCTCTCCCATTCCCATAAAAACAATATTCGACAAAGGATGATTGTAATACAACCTACTTTCTTTGTCTATTGAGATTACCTGATCATAAATCTCGGCCGGTTCCAAATTACGCATTCTCTTTAATCTTGCAGTTGCGCAAAAATTGCAATCCAAACTGCATCCCACCTGACTAGATACACAAGCAGTTGTTCGGGTTTCAGTTGGAATCAAAACACTTTCCACCACCAATCCGTCGTGCAAACGAACAGCATTTTTAACTGTTCCGTCCTCACTTCGCTGCATTGTATCCACCTGGATATGATTTATAACAAAGTTGGTTTCCAACATGGCGCGGGTACCTTTGGCCACATTGGTCATATCTTCAAAACTATGGGCTCCTTTGCTCCACAACCATTCGTAGACTTGATTACCGCGGAAAGCTTTGTCACCATTAGTCACAAAAAATTCCCTTAGTTGGTCTTTGGATAATGCCCGTATATCTTTCTTTTCAATTTGCATGGCGCAAATTTAGTGACATTTTGTCGAATTGTTCTTTTGATAACAAAATTTTAAACGAATGATATTCAAATACTACTTAACTCTTTTTTCCATATTTAATTTATTATTCTTCAAATCATCAAAAAACAGCGTCTTTAATAATTGCATTTAAAACTTCCTCTTTGTTATCCTAAAATACTCACACAAGCAATCAAAAATGTTAAAATCACATATATTGTGTTCGACTAAAATTTATTTACAAGAAATACTTTACGATTTAAAAAAAAAATTAAAAAAATTAAAAAAAAATAACCGGTGCTAACGCTTTATAAAAGAGAATTTTATCTTTTATTGCTTAATATTACTAAAAGACCCTAAAATCCCATATATACAGCACTTTAAGCTCTTTTGCTCCTTAAAATAATCGCATCAAAAGGCACTAAGAAAAACGATATAGTTAGCAACCACCCCTAATCTTTAAAAAAAATACAATTTTTATACTTTCGTTAACATGATTTTTGTCATATTCCTATTTTGATTTCCATTCTAATTTTGTATCAGTTAAGAAGGCAAAGAAATTTAAGCAGAAATTAAGAAAATCTCAATAAAGCCTCCTTAACCAAGATCAACCTTAAATAAAAAGTTATGAAATCAAAATTTAAAACACTTATTGCTATAGTAGCTTTATTTGGAGCGACTATGGCAAATGCACAAAAAGCTTACAATTTAGATGCAAAAACAAGTTTTTCAGTACTAGGAACTTCAACATTACACGATTGGGAAATGCAATCACCTTCAAGAACTGGTACCGCTAATTTTACAGTGGCCAATTCAAAATTAACAGATATAAGTAGCATCGATATCACCCTTCCTGCTGAGAGTATTAAAAGCGAAAAAAAGAGCATGGATAAAGTAGCTTACGAGACTTTAAAAACAGACAAATTCAAAAACATCAAATATGTTTTGAAATCTGCAGAAAAAGTAAACGAAACTACATGGAACCTTACAGGAACCTATACTATCGCCGGTGTTTCCAAAGTGCTAAAAACACAAGTAAAATCAACAGTAGCCGCAAACGGAGTGGTAACATTACAAGGATCAAATAAAATAACATTTACTGAATTTGGCATGAAATCTCCAACTGCCATGTTTGGAGCAATAAAAACAGGAGAAGATTTAACAATTAAATTCAATTTAAATTTTAACTAAATACCATAACCATGAGAAGAATATATCTCTTAGCTGCTGGTCTATTATCAATGGCTGCAGCAAATGCCCAAGTAACTTTTGGGGATATGCAAAATCAAATTCCAAGAAGTAAAGATGGAATCAACGTTTTTGATGTACAAAAAGACGACAGAGAGTTTAAAGGACTTAGTGTTGATCTTGGAGGAGCATTCAATATGGATTTCCAAGCTATAAATTCGTTCAATGACCAACCTACAAATTTTCCAGCTCCATCAAAAATTACTGGATATAGATTAATGAATACAGAAAACAATTTTGTTCTTCCTGCAGCTGATATGACTATTGGAGCTCAATTGTTTGATGGTGT
>Ga0207975_100114_pt1 | contig 72661 bp, 63 predicted proteins | sample LakWasMe91_HOW11_2_FD_183913 | JGI IMG/M metagenome (GOLD analysis project Ga0207975, IMG submission 183913) | Freshwater sediment methanotrophic microbial communities from Lake Washington under simulated oxygen tension - Sediment Metagenome... | ecosystem: Environmental > Aquatic > Freshwater >...
TCTCCACCCCATCTCACGATGACGCAGTTACTTTCCGCTACGACGTTATGGCATACGCCGACAGGGACTTTCACCCTGTTGATAAGTTGCCCTTGTGGGCGCACTAGAGACGCGATTTATCGCGTCTCTAATCGTTGCGCCTTTTCTGGATTTTGGATCAAACTGGAGAGCAGACGCCGACAGGAAAAGGCCGGGGTGCGAAAAAAGGCAACCCGACGCCGCCAATTGCGGGTTAAAACTCCACCTTAACCGAGCCCATGAAGGTACGCGGCGAACCAGGGTTTATGAACGTGTTGCTATTGCTAGTGGCTGTGTAATACCGATGATCCAATAAGTTCTCAATATTAAATTGCAGGGTGGTTTTTGCTTTCGCTAGCGGTAACTTGTATTTCACCAAGGCGTCGATCCGGCCATAACCGGGCAATTCAAAAGTGTTGGCATTATCGCCCTCTCTTTGCCCTTGGAAATAAACGCCCGCGCCGACGCTCAAGCCCCGCACTGCTGCCTGTTGAAGGTCGTACTTGGCCCACAAGCTACCCGCGTTTCTGGGTACGTTCCACAGCCGGTTACCGGCATTAGCGCCCTTTAGAATGGCGGCATCGGTATAGGCATAGGTTGCGATCAGGCTCAAACCATCGCTGACTCTTCCGGCAATATCCATTTCCACGCCCTGGCTGCGCGCTTCGCCAATCGCTTGGGAATACGGCGTACCGATAATCGGAACACTCATGTTTTGTTTGGTCAATTGATAGAAGGCCACGCTGGAGGTCAAGCGTTTGTCGAAAAACTCGGTCTTGAAACCGGCCTCGTACTGTTCGGCGGTTTCCGGTCCGAGCACAGTGCCGCCAACACCTATGGCGGTGTTAGCAGAGCCCAGCGACTCGACGAAATTGCCGTAAAGCGACAGCCACGCCCAAGGTTGGTAAAGCAATCCGACGCGCGGACTAAATTGCTGGTTATCGACGCCGCTAAGATTAGCCGATGCATCGGCAAGCGATTTATTGGCGCCGGTTGCTAAACCGCTGGCCTGGTAGGCCCAGTCATAGCGGCCGCCGCCCAGAACATGCAGTTTGTCGAACAAGGTGATTTGGTCTTGAAAATAAACGCCGTTCCAATAAATACTCGTGGTTTGGAACGTGCTCTTTGCCGTGGCGGCCAAGTTCATGCCGGACCGCCCATAAACAGGATTGTAGATATTGATGGGGTTGATGATGCCGCCTGCGGATACGGGGCGCTGTTGCCAGGAGGCGTTATCTCCGTCCGAACTGTAAAAATCCCATCCGCCCAACACATCGTGCTTCAAGCCCCAGGCGGAAAACTTCCCGTTGACATTCACGGTGCCGCCGTAGGAATCGGACAAGCCATCGCCGCCGAAAAAATTCCTGGTTAAACTGCCGGTGGTTAAATTCAAGGCGCCCGGAGCGGCGTGTTGCAGATCCAGCGTCTCGCGTTTTAGATAATTAAACCGGGCGTTTATCTTCCAGTTGTCGGAAAACGCATGGTTCAGCGTTAGAGCGGTGTTGTAAAACGTGGTATTGGCTTTGTCCGTGGACGGCTCTCCCAGAAAACGCGAAATCGGAATATCGACCGGGCGGCGCGTCACTGGGCTGGCAACCACCCCGTGATCTTCCAGAGTGTTTTCATTCGAATACATGAAATCCAGGTCGAGTTGAGTGCGGTCGCTGACTTTCCAGGTCAGCGAAGGCGCCACAAACACGCGATCCGTGTAGGCAAAATCGCGGAAAGAATTTCTGCTCAGGTATTCCAGGTTGAGCCGGTACAGCAGCGAAGCGTCCTTGTTAACGGCTCCCGTGGCATCGGCAGTGGTTCGGTAAAGATCGTATGAGCCGAATTGCTGTTCCAGTGCGTAATAAGGGGTGGCCTGCGGTCGTTTGGTCACCACATTAATCATGCCGCCGGGCTGGATGCGCCCGTAAAGGTTAGCCGCCGCGCCCTTGACCACTTCAATGCGCTCCGCATTGGCGGTAGTGAGACGGCCGACAGGCCACCTGAATCCGTCCAGGTAATTGGCATTATTGGTATTGAAGCCGCGGATCATAAATTCCTCGCCATAACCGCCGAACGTGAAACCTTGAAACACGCCGCTGACGTTTTTGACCGCGTCGCCGAGCTGGACGGCCTGCTGATCCTGCATGACCGCCTTGGGCACCACTTGTATGGCGATCGGCGTTTCCATGATCGGCGTATCGGTTTTGGTGGCGGTGCTTGCATTGGTGCGGTGGTAATCGGTGTTGTAAGGATCATTGGGGTCCTCGGCTCTTTTGCCTTTTACCGTCATCGCTGCCAAGGTCGTCGTATCCGCTTTCGACTGGGGCGCTTTCTCCAGCGTGACGGTATTGGTTCCGGTCAATCGATAATTTAGTCCGCTCCCTACCAATAACTGCCGTAAAGCCTGCTGCGGGGAGTAGTTGCCGTTGACGGCGCTGGAGCGCACATCTTTCGCCATACCGGCAGGAAAGCCGACTTGCCAGTCGCTGGCGGCGATGAAGGCGTTGAGAGCGTCCGCCAAGGGCTGGGCGGGAATGTTAAAGCTAAGCGCCGGGCTTTGCGGATTCGCGGTATTTTGCGCTGTTGTGTCGGCAGCCAGAGCAGACAGCGGCGAACCGAATGCGGGTAATGCCAAGGCAATGGCGATAGTCAGTTTGCGCAATGTGCATGTCGCGTTAGGGTGAACCTGATGCATGAATACTCCTACTTTATAGTGTCGTTAGTTAGCGCGTTTGTACGCGCACAAGTAACGAGACGTACCAGAAAATAGATCGCACACTTGCGAGGAAAATTCTTTTTATGCTGATTGTGCTACTTATAAATAGAAGTTAGACTCTATAAATTAATTCAACATATCGCAAAAGGTTAAACATGCAAACATTAAATGTTTTAAACAAAGGGCAAGTGGTGATTCCGGCGGAACTTCGCCAACGCTTAGGCATAAAGCCTGGGCATGTTGTCGAGATACGCGATGCCGGCGACCATCTGGAGCTGTATCCATTGCCGGCCGATCCGCTGGCGGCTTTTCGAGGCTCCTTGAAACAGGATGTTTCTTTGGCGAATGAGCTGATAGAAGAGCACAAACTTGAGGTTAATCGCGATGCAGACCGTTAAACCGATTTATGTGTTGGATGCCTGCGCGTTGCTGCGGCTTGCTCAAGATGAGCCGGGGGCAGATCAGGTTGCGGAAATTCTGGGCGCTGCACAGGCTGGCGAGTGTCGGGTTTTAATGCATCAAATCAATCTGGGCGAAGTGGTGTATCGCATCGGCAAGGGCTTTGGCTGGACAGTTGCCGAACGGAAACAGGCTGAAATCGGGTTGCTGCCGATTGAAAAAGTGGCTTTTTCAAATGAAATTTTCTGGGCTGCGGTCAAATTAAAGGCGCATTATCCGATGTCGTATGCCGATTGTTTTGCGGCCGCGTTGGCGATAAAGGAAAAAGCCGTGTTGTTAACCAGCGATCCTGAGTTTAATGTGCTGGGCAATACAGTAACTATGATGAAAATTTAGCCTTTCAACACGGTCAAATACGGCGACAGATTGATCGTCCGCGCTCCGGTAATACCGGCCAAGGCGCGAATAATGGCGGCGGTATCTTCCAGCTTGTAGTTGCCGGTGACGCGGGTTTGAGCGAGTTTGGCGTCGGTAATGACGATAGCGCCGGGATGGTAGCGATCGAGTTCGGCGATCACTTCCGCCAGCGGTTGATCTTGAAAAATCAACCGGCCGTTAAGCCAGGCAAAAGCGCGGCCGATGTTGATGTCGGCGACTGCGGCAACCCCTTGACTGGCGATACTGACGTGCTGTCCTGCGGTGAGTTGACGGCTGTCGCCCTGCCGCCCGGCGCAGACGACAATGCCGCTCTCGACATCGACCTGGGTGGCATCGCCGGTTTTGACGCTAAAGCGAGTGCCGACCACTCGCACCGTGCCCTGCTCCGTCTCGACGATAAACGGTCGGGTTTTGTCGGGCTGCACTTCAAAATAGGCTTCTCCGCTGAGTATTTTTACCCCGCGCCGTTCGGCTGTAGTGTTGAACGCCAGCACTGTATCGGTATTCAATGTCACCGCGGAGCCGTCGGACAGCACGATGCGGCGTTGCTCCCCGGTGGCAGTTACCGCGTCGGCCTGCCAACGTTCGATAAAACCCGAGGCCGACGCCAGCCAGCCGCTTGCCAAGACTATGCAGGCTGCGGCGGCCCAACGTTGCGGGCGTAATCTTTGTTGCCTTGGCGGCAGCGGAATCGCCGCGTATTGACTCAAAGCCGCATTCAGCGCCGGCGATTGCCATAACTGAGCGACCTTATCGTAAGCGGTTTGATGAGCAGGACTCGCCGCCAGCCAATCGGCAAATTCCGCCAGGTCGCGTTGGCTGACTTTGCTGTCCTGCAAACGTGCAAACCACGCCAATGCCTGGTCTTGCGTTTTGCTTAAGGAAGGAGTCGATTTCGGTTCGGCCTGTAAAGACATAGGGTGCATTGCTTGGATGATTTTGCAAAATTCTATCATTATTAGACGTGCTCAAAACGCAAATCCACAGGTTAAAGCGGCGATTCGCCCTGTGCGTCCAGCAAATGGGCAAGAGCGACATGCACGTTTTTTTCTACCGCACTGCGGGAAATGCCGTAATGCCGGGCGATGCGTTCGTATGTCCAGTGATGAAATTTATGTAGCACCAAAATTTGGCGGCGACGTTCCGACAAGCCGCTCAGCGCGTCAATCATCAGTGCAACCCGCTGTCGGTCGGCAGTTTGCTGTTCAGGCGAGGGTGCGGTTGAAGGAATGCTTTCCAGCCTATCGCTACTGTCTTCATCGTTTTTTTGCAGGCTATCGATTTGTTGACGGATCTTTTCCTTGCGGAGATGATCTAACGCCAAATTACGGGCAATTTGGTAAAGAAAAGGGTGTGGATAGCTGATTTCCTGGACTTTCGAAGCATGCACCATTTTTAAGTAAGCCTCGTGCGCCAAATCTTCCGCCGTTTGCGGACAGCCGACGATGCGGTAGATGGTATGAATTAACGATTGCCGATGATTCAAAAACAAATCATTGATAGTGAGAGTAAGACTGGTCATGGCGATAGTTTTGCGGGCAAATTGGAATATGCCTTTTCGATAGGCTCACAAAATAAAGCAAAAATTAGGCCATTACCTAAGTTATTGATATTATATATATTATATTAACCGCCAGTCGAAAAGTGCGGCATATGCCGCATTGGCTATGTGAAATAACACGGTTTCAGGGTGAATGATGGGGTTGCTTGACCTGTCGATTGACGCCTTTGAGCATCGATTCACTTTTTTGGCGCTGAGGCAGTGTCAAGCCACCCATTCGCCTGCACAAGGTCAGCCGGGGATGCCCTGCCGGCGTTCTTGACTTGACGCGCCCTCCCTGACTGGCAATGGATTTAGTCGTAAAGCTTAATATCTGATGTTACGCATGCTCATAATAAAAAGCGTAGTCCACGAAAAACACGAAAATAGTTAAATCACATCAGAACGTTGCCAGGCAGACCTTCCAGATTTTAAAAAACCTGGAAGGTCTGCCTATCGGCCTACTTCTTGGCCAGGGACTATCGGAATCCCGTAAATACTTGTGTAACACGAAGTCTCACCTCCCTGTGCCTGGGTTCCGGCATCCCACAGACCTGGGTGTATGACGTAAGGAGCTTGTCTTGGGAGTCTGTGAAGGAATGCCGGGTATGACGCCGTCAGCGAGAAACCTACAGCGGATGTTTTTTAGTGCCTTTCGTGGACAATGCGTAACATCAGTTAATATTTATTCGCCGGCCAAAGTTTTGTATTCAAAATATCCCAAATATTCGTAATCGAGGCACTCCGATCGGACTGAATTTCACGCCGCTTGCGCCACATTTTCGGAATACCCTTAATAGCATCCCATTTGGCTGTTAATATCACTTTACCTTGCCCATGCAGTGCAAAATAGACAATGCAGACACCATTTAACAGTAAATGAATCGGGAGCAGTATCCAAAACAAAATCCCCGGCATATCTTTAACGAATGTCCACACCAAATTGCGGTGACCATGATATACGGCGAAATCACTATGCTGGCCGCCAGTCGTACCCGAACCGACATGATGCGCCACAGACTGAGGCACATAGAGGCAACGGTAACCTGCCAGCCGCAAGCGAAAGCCGAGATCCACATCTTCCACGTAACAGAAGTAGTCTTCATCGAACCCGCCAATTTCGCGCAAGACGCTACGGCGAAATAGGGCCGCCGCCGCGCAGGGCGAAAATATTTCGTGCGCCTTCTCCATCGTCGCCGACACGGGCTTGCCATGTCCCATGCGCCAAACCAAGCCGCTCAGGTGGTAGGCATCCCCGGCTCCGTCCAGCAGCGTTGGGTCGGCCGCGCTGACTAGCCGGCTGCCGAATGCATCGAATTCCGGATTAGATTCAGTCGCCGCCAACAGCGCTTCCAGCCAGCGCGGTTCGGCGAACGCATCGGGATTGAGCAACGCAATCCATTCCGACTCGGCAGAAGCGGCCTCAATCGCCAGATTGTTTCCGCGTGCGAAACCGGTGTTCCGGCTTCGCAGCATCAGTTGCACAGTAGGGAAGCGCCGCGCGATCTCAACCGAATCATCGGCGCTGGCGTTATCCAACAGAATGATCTCGTGCGGCTTGACCGTTTGATTCATCAACGCGGTCAAACACCGTTCAAGAAACGGCTCGCCGTTCCAATTGACGATAATTACTGTGACCTTAGGGTCAAATGCATTGCGTTGGGTCAATGGGATTTTTCTGATGGACTGCGTTTGGAATTGTCAACATTCAACTCGGTTTTCTCGCGACGATGACAAACTGTCCGCCAAGGAGCCACCATATGGGGGGGAATGCTAAATAAAGCTTCACAAAGATAGGCCATTGCGGCAAACGGCTGGATGTTGAGAAGGGAACGAATTTGGGAATCACTTCTTCGACTATAAATCCCGCTTTTTCAAAAGCTTCTTTGCAGGACAAGTGACTTAACGGCAAAATATGATCGTAATAATCCCAGTACCTGCCAGGCTCATAGCGAATGTTGGGCTGCATTGTTACATAGCGTCCATTAGGCTGTAATACGCGGAATGCCTCGTTCAAAACATCGTCCATTGTTTGCCTGTCGGGAAGATGCTCAAAAAAATTACTGCTAAAGCACACGTCGATGGATGACGAATCAATGTTATCCATTGCACTTGCGCTCGAAAGGTACAGCTCAACATCATCGTTAAGATATTTCCCGGCATCGGGATTCAGGTCAATTGCAATTTTTCGCCCCGCTTCGATATGGTTAGAAAATTCGCCATATCCACAGGCAATATCCAGAATCGTATCCGTCGGCTTGACGTATCGACTAAAGAAGCAATCGCACAATACTTTCCAAACAGCATCTTTCTTTGCTCTGTCCTCTGCGCTAAATCTGATTTCATACAGCTCTTTTAATCCCTGCATAGCCATATCAACCCCGATCCCTGCCATCAGGCAAATGGTATGTATCCGAAAATATTTCTTTACGCATGCGTAACATATCGCTGATGGTGAAAATTATATTTTTCATTGACGTAGCCGAACCTGCACCAAATTCTCGTGGAAATGTTTGTATCCCGACCTCTCCTACCGGCGTACCGCCCAGCATGGTTTTGATGGCCATTTCCGCGCCAATAAACGGGCTGTTTGAGTTTAATTCGACATACTCAAGAATTGAGCGGTTAAACACCCTTATACCGGTTGAAATGTCTCTAAACCGAGTATCGAACAGCGATCTTAGGACGGCGTTGTAAATGTGCGAAATAAATATTCTTTTTGTCGAATACAGTTTCTTGTATCGAAAGGCGATTATCAATCCGTAATACTGACGCAATGCCAGCATCCTTTTAAGGTCGAGAATGTCGTATTCGTCATCACCATCCACCATGCAAATCCAATCGTATTTTGTGTTTGCAATGCCGGATTTCACCGCTGCCCCATACCCCCTGTTTACTTCATGATGCACTACCTTGACTTGAGGATATTCGCGCTCAAGTTGATCGGCAATTTCTCCCGCTTTATCGGGAGACGCGTCATTTACGATGACGACTTCATATTGATTGGCAATTTCATCGAATAGCCTAATGGCTTTTTCGGTTACCAATCGCACCGTTCTTTCATCGTTATAAACGGGAAAGAAAAAACTAATGTCAGGCTTGTTCATTCACTCTCCAATTCAATTTTAAAACTTTAAGTGTTTATAGATCGGCCACGGAATTAACTTGATTATCATCGCTATAATCAGCCAGTAACGAGGAAAAAAACTCACGCCAATATCTTTGTGAATATCGCGATATACCCGTTGCGCCAGTTCTTTAGGAGCGCCTTTAGGCAATGGCACGTTATACGCGAAGGCCAAATTGGTATCCATGTATCCCAATACGTAAAACTGAACGACAACGTTTCTATCGACACAGGCGTGCCGTAAACTTTCAAAATAAAATCGCATGGCCGTTTTTGCGGCCGAATACATCATGTTGGACCCTCGCCCGCGTACGGATGCAATACTGCCAAAACCAACAAGAGATATTACGCTGTCTTTGTGCGTTCTTTTTAAGAGTTCGCTAACAAGACTGCAAATCGACAAGCAGTTCACCCTGAATAGTCCATCAATTGCTGACCTTTCTATTTCCAGGGTATCCGTCTCGATCACTGTGCCCGCCGGAACAAGCATCCCCTTAAAATGCGCGCCTGCCGAATCTACGGCTTCCAGTATCTCCGAAAAGTCCGGCTGCGAAGCCGCAAGGTCAAGTTTCACTGCTTTTGCCGAAATACCGAATCTCAACATCAAGTCTAAAGCCACGGCATGGGTGTCGCGGCCTTCTCTGGAAACGAGGACCAGATCGTGTCCCTTTGAAGCAAATATTTCCGCAATAGCCCTGCCCACTCCGGAAGAGGCGCCGACGATTATATACATATTAGAGGCCTATCCTGGTACTTAACTCTGACCGATACATGCGTAAAGGATCAAATGCTTGCAATCGGGATTTGAATCTTGCGTAGCTAGGCAATGTTTGAGACACCACGTCTGCTGGAACTCTTGAGTCTTTGCTTAAATTAGATTGCGCTCCCGTTTCAATTGCCAATTGATCGAGCAGCTTCAGGAAACTTGGCAGCCTACTATTTCGATTGAAATTTAACGCAACCAGATAGCCTTCTCCCGACATGCTTAATGATGTCTGCTTGCCGCGGAACATTTTCAGGGAAATCATCACTAAAGGCTGATTATGTTGGTCGATTAAATCTTGAAGCTTCTGAATAAACGTTTCGGCAACATGCTGACCCACAAGCACCTGTATTTCGGAGAAACCTTTCCGCCCGTAGAAACGGTGGTATAGCGTGTTGTAAGCGAATGGGAATGTCGCTTTGTTCACGTCCGTAATTTCAACAGGATTCAATTTATTCATTACCATAAAAAGGCGGTTCGCAGCGGTTACTGTAGCGTTATTCCAAAGCGAAAACAGTATCCCTGCGCGGCTGCGAGCGGTCATCGTCTTCTTTTTCAAAGAAACGCGAATATCGGTTTGATTGCCTTGCAGCCAACGGCCCATAAAAATGATCCCGGCGCCAAAAGTCTTGCCTCGGCGCGTGCCGTCATGCCAGCTGTAGATGAAATCTGCTTTATCACTGTATTCGGCAAGCTTTTGCATAGCCTCATTAAGCGAGGCTACGGGTATTTTTTTCACTTCAAACGCGTTTGAGGGCAATTCGACCAGTTGTAAAGTCACATCGACAATAATTCCGGTCATGCCAAACCCGCCGCAGGTCAGTCCGAATGTTTCCGCATTTTCGTTCGGCGACAATCGTATATAGCCGTGGGTAGGGTGGAACACATTTATTTCTGCAACCCATTCCGAGAATGTTCCGTCTTTCCATGGATTCTTACCGTGCGCATCGACTGCAACACATCCCCCGACTGTTATTTCAGGATAACCGGGTAATACCGGAAAGTATAAACCTCGCTGCATTGCCCAGTCCATCAGCTTGCCAAGGGGCATGCCGGCCTCAACTTTGACGGTCTTAAGCGATGGGTCGAAATCGAGAAAACGATCGAAATTGTTCATCTCCTGAACAAGTGTTTTTTCGCCGAAACCGGCTGCCGAAAAAGAGTAGCCGCCGCCGCGGGCTATTCGATGTCGGCTTCCAAAATCCATTTCAAGGTGTCTGTAGCGATCCGGCCTTTGGTGACTCGTGCATAACTCCACCGCACCATCAAAGGAAATAAACGTTGATTCTTTTATCAGTTTTTCACTCATGTCTAATACGCCTAAGTGCCTGTCTCGACTTCGAGTCAAAGGTGAAAATCAGCACGCCTACAACAGTAATGCTGCCTAACAAAACGCCTTGCACCAACAACGAGGCAGCCACGCCAACTGATTTATCAAGCTGCAACATTCCAAATGTTAAGAGGAAGGCATATTGCAAAGTGCCTATGCCCGCCGGTGCGGATGGGATGGCGGCAGCCAAGCCGGTAATGCCTTCCAGCAGCAGCACTTCCGAGGCTGACAGCGACACGCCAAGCGATTTAATGATTGACCATATCGCTAAAGTATTAAATGTCCATATCAATAGGGTTTCTATAATGACCAACGATAAATTTTTCGGCTTGAGCAGGATACTGAATCCCTTTTTAAAATGTCCGAATCTTTCATGAAAAAACACCGCCAGCTTATTTGAAAGCAATCGATTTTTTGTTAACAAATACAGCCCGCCGAGTATGAAAATACTCACTCCGGCTATTAAAAGCGCCCCGCCCATCTTGGATATTGCGCCCAAGCGATTCAACACCTCAAATGCTCCCCAGCAAGTCAACAAAAGCACTGCGGCAACGTCAATCAGTTTTTCCAGCACTATGGTCCCCATAAGAGAAAAACGCGAAATATTTCTTTGAATGCCGAGAAGATGGGCGCGCAAAATGTCGCCAAGACGGAATGGAAATATATTATTTGCGGCGGAACTAATGCAGAACGAATTACTTATTGATGAGTACCGGATGGTGTCGTCCACACTAATCAGTATCCGTTTCCATCTGAGTATTCTTAATAGTATTTCAGCCCAATAAAATGCTAAGGCGATCAATAGCCAGAACACACTGGTCTGCCGTAATAGTTGACTAATGCTGACCACATCGACTTGCTTAACCACCAGGAAAATCAGGCACAAGCTTATCGCTATGCCTACGTATCCTTGTAACTTGGATGCTATTTTCATTTTCGCAGGCCCGTATCAAATTTTGGCGAGCGGCCCAACGCGAGACTGCGGAAAACTAGAGATGCGGCGGAAGTGATCATCTAAATGCTCTGCTTTTCAATGCTGTCGATTTTAGAAACGATAACCGCTTGAGGATGCGCGTCTGCTTCGGCGGCGAGTTGTCGCGTGTCAAATACGCCCAGCGTATCGGCGCGCGCGCAGAGCAATGCTATATTGATTGCGACCTGAATAATCACTATAAAAGAAAGCGTCTTGCCGGTAATGCGATTCTGCATCCATTTCAACGATAGCAAAATTAATATAGGGAAGATTGCTTGAAAACCATGCAAGGCGGGAACGGAAGGCGTGCTGAAAATCATAACCAGAAGCAGCCCTGGAACTAAGACTCCGTAAAGAATAAGGAAGCGATGTGCCGCGAAGTATTGCCGACAGCCAGCATAGGCTTGAGCGAAAAACAAAATCCCAACTACGCCGGGAATGCATACAAGAGACGCTTGCAATAGCTGGTCGCCATTAAACGGGAATACTTCCAGGAACCTTGGAGAGACAATCAGGTATAGATTGGGGATGCGCACCCAAATTGTATCGACCAGCGTACCTCCGTTAAAGAGGTTTTGAGCGATGAGATCCGAGGGCATTTTCAAAATGACTTTTGTCCAGATAAACCAAGGCGCGACAACGACTGAGAGTACCCCGCCATAGTGGATTAATTGCCGGAAAGATAGTGCATTTTTTTTAGCTTGGTAGGCAAGGTAAAAGGCAAAACTTCCGGCAAATACCACAGCATAGGGATGAGACAGATAAGCAAGCCCTGCAAATAGTCCTGCCATAGCCGGCCCGCCCCGAACCGACAAGGCATGGATTGCTAAAAGAATATAGAAGGCTGCCAATGCCTTGGGCCATGTAAATATAACTTGAGAGATAAAATAAGGATTGACTACGAGGAGAATCAGCCCTGCCGACATAAACGCTCTGGTTAATCCAAAGCTTTTGAAAAGCAACGCAGCCCCTAGTACAACCATCGCATTTAAAACAATACCGACAACAAGAAATTGCCTGAAATATCGATCTTCGCCCAGCGCGCCCACATCGGGCCATGCAGTGCCGACATATTGGAATTTAGGTAAAGGTCCGTTTTGCCTGGGCGGCGGATCAAGCGCCGCTCGAAAAGGAATGGCCGCGAGCGCCATCAGTATCGGCCTATTCGACACTTCCTGTCCAGGCAAGATAGGGTGTTCATTCTTAAAGGAAATATCCCTTAAAAAGAACTCTTCCACTAAGTAAGGCAGATAGTTATCCGCAGGCAGATGGCCGGTTATCGTTTGTACCTTGACATGCAGATTATGATTCTTGAAGACATAGGGGCCATCGAATAGGTCGTCCGGAAACTTTATAGCGGCATGGCTGATTACAATGCAAAGCAGCGCCAAAAGTAACCAGGCAGACCAAGCGGCTGTTACGCCTTGAGTGGCGTCACTCTTTAATCGGGAGAATATCCCGGCCTTCAACCAATAAACCGCAGCTACGGCATTAACGCCAAGCAGAAGGGCTATAGCAACGGGTTGCTGGTGCGAAGGCATATTACCGACAAGCAAGCCTATCACCGCATAAAAAAGAACACCGATACCGGAACCGTAAGCGAATATTTCCAGCCGATTAAAATTAAACCGGTCGGCAAAGGCATAGAGCGCCGCAATGCCGATGAATGGCAACGATGCGGTAAGTAACGCCGCAAAGATAGCGTCAAAAAGCACTGAATCAAGTGGAATAAACATCATTACGCTCCGGGTGGCATTAAAATTTTCAGCATTTGTTTTGCCCTGGAAAAATAAGTGTGATCGTTCAATGTCCTAACTTGGGCGGCCTCTTGGATGTCAGATGTGTTTAGTCGGCCATCAACTATCTCCGCCATAATCTGTTCAAACTCAGCCGCCGAATTGAACAGAATAATTTCCTTATTCGGCCGGTAATAGTCTTCTATTTCCAGGCTTTCGACAAAGTAGAGTTGAGTCGTTCCCGCCATCGCCGCCTCGAAAGTCCTCGGGCCGGGGGTAGAAGGGACTAACTTATACCGATCATTCGCATAATGAAAGTCGCGGCCGATATTCAGTGTAAGCTTGGATCGCGCGTAAAAGTCGCCAAGCTCATCGTTGGATAGCCTTACGTTTTTAGCAAATGAAAGCGTGTTCTCGGGCCATTGATCCCCCCGTATTGTGGTTTTGAATTTAGCCAAAACAAGCTTAAGGTCGCTTACCAATCTCACGCGGTTCGGAAAAGCGACGCCGCAGAAAAAGATGTCTATATCTTTAACCTCGGTTAACGGTCTCCAGTGTGCGGTCTTGCTCGCGGCAAGAGGCAAGTGGAAAACGCGCTGGTGATCGTAATGTAGCGAGGCCCATTTATCATTCGAGAAAATATAATCGGCTATAGTGCAAACCTTGGTGTTGTAATCAAATTCGTATGGATCATCATGCAGCCAAAAAGCAAGCACAGCATCGCTTTTATCGCATGCATACCGCAATGCAAAATAATCCGCATCGTCAGGCATGCATGATCCGAAACAGACAACCAGGTCCGGCCTGTTTTCTTCCGTTATTCTGGCGGCCTGTTCCAATGGACAATGTACGACATTGTCCATGCCCAGTAGTTGTTGAAACCCTTCTGCAACATAATTTCTCAGTACAGTATTGCGATTGGTTTGATCGGGAGATGCGCCCGTAATCAGCACATGAGAAATACTCATAATACTTTTTTCCTTGCTGCTTTATAGACAGCTATTTTTATCCCATACATTACGCGTAGCGCTGTTTTCTTAGTGCCGTAATTTCTGTTGTATAGAAGCAGTTTGTTGAGCAAGGATTCCAATTTCTGAGGCCTGTTGCTAATCACAGTCTGAGCTTGCTGATCATTGTTATGTTTAAACCAGGTGTTCCGGTTTAGGACGATGCCGCAGTCGGATAAAGATATTCCGGAGCCGGAAAGATGTTTTTCGGTAGATGAATTCACCAAACAAAAATCCTGCAACAATTTGTCGTACACGCCTTCCAGCCAAGTCATATGCCCTTCATTTGAAGCAAATAGATCAGGCGTGATTTGTGAGCGCATTGTTTCAATTCGATCCGGCTGCGCAATGAGCTGTCTTAGGATGTCGACGACCGCGCCAGGCTCGCCTATGGGAACCTTGAAGCCGTTTACGTTGTGAGTGACGCGTTCGCCGAGCGCGCCGACATCGGATACGATGGGCACCACGCCGGCCCGCCAAGCCTCCGATAAGGTAATGCAATACGTTTCGGGCCAGATTGAAAGGTGCAGCGAGAGGGACATTGTTTGCAATCGTTCTACGATTGAACCGGCGCGGAATTCGCCGTGGACTTCAACATTGGGCAGTATAAGATGCCCCAAAAGCGTAGCATAAGGTTCGGTAACCGTACCGAATATGTGAAATCGTATTCGGGCGTCGCGCATTTGATTTAATGCATGGATAAGTCCGTCAGCGCCTTTATTTTTAGTAAAATTACCGATGATCGCGACATGAAGCGGATCTGATGAGCGCGCCTGCTTTTTTATTGGCTCAGAGGGACCATCCATTGGCATTGGAATGCCGTAAATTTGGAGTCGGTTACTCAAACGCAGGTTCGGAAACATGGCTTTGAAAAGCGCGGCAACGTTATCCGTGTTTGCGTGGAGCACATCGACTTGTTCAAGAGCGCGGCCAAAGAACGCGCGACGAACCTCCTGACTTCCTGCTGCGGCATTGTCCATGGCATTTAAGCAAATATCGCAGCTCACTGGCGTTAAGGCGGCTATATTGCAATAGCGGCCTTGATACCCGATTAAGTTGAAATGACGACAGATTGCATAATAATCGTGCAGGCTGGCGACGCTGGGTATGCCTAATGCTTTTGAAATAAAAGGCAGTGAAGGCGTGTGCCCGATTAAGTGCTGAAAATGAACAAGGTCGATTTCCAGTAATGACAAGATTTCCGAAAATTTGCGCTCCCGGTTTGGACATGAAAGTACGGTGTCGTCAATATCATTATCGAAATGGTGAGACTGGATAACGGCCATATCTTCGTCATACAAGGTATATCTTTTACCGAGCGGCAGCACGGTACGGTCGACAGAATAAATAAAAAATCTGAAGCGCTCTTTGAGTGATTTTATAACTTCCTGTTGATAGACTTCTACGCCGCCATAAGGTTGAACATTCAATATATTGTGCGTAACAAACAAAACCTTTGGGCGTTGTTGGTTATGAACAGGGGCGCGTTCCGGTTTATCAAGATTAGCTATTTCCGAATAAAGGGTATCTATTCGATGAGAATACAAATGGGCATTTAATGCATGTTCTTGCGCGGCCCTGGCGATAGCTATTCGCTGATCCGGATTCGACAAAAAGAATTTAAGTTTTTCAATGCATTCCTCGGGCGTAGCAAAGCCGGCAAATTCCGTATCTTCATCAAGGTACCGGCTTACCTCCGGCAATGACATATCGATTAATTGAAAACCGCCTGCCAGCGCGACCTCGAAAAGACGCGGGCCCGGCGTCTGTGCCGCCGATATATTTCCAGACGCCGAAAAGTCACGATGCAATGTCAAGGTTACCCGGCTTCGATTTGCAAACTTGGCAAACTCGGAATTGGGCGTCTGCCATAGGTAAGCGCTGGATGCCATATTAAGGTTCGGCGCCGGTATATGCGGATTGTATGGCAATGCAAGCTTTACCTTTAACCCAACTAAACTGGACTGAAGACGCTTAATAAACTCTACCCGGTTTGGCCATGCGGTACCCACAAAAAAAAGGTCATACAGGAAACCGTCGTCCTGTTCGGAGCGAATTTCGTGGAAATGTATAGAGGGGCTCGCGGCAAAAGGGAGATGGCGGCCTTTTTGTCCGTATGCGTCGACGCTGCTACTGTTATTTGTAAAGACGAGATCAAAAAGATCCGCGTTCACTTTATTAATGCTGTTCTCATAGGGATCTTCAGTGACCCAGAGCACGCTGGCGCCACACACCGAAGCGAGGCGAGCGCAAATGCCGCGCTCAATCTCTTCGCCGTCAAAAGCGACGAAAAGGTTGCAATTGTTGGCAAGGGCTCGAGTAATGGCATTGCCGTAGTCGGCATTTACAATTATTTCAGTTTGTGGGTGAGCCTCGAATGCTTCCTTGATTGAGAGGCAGATATAATGATTCGGGTTATTTTTTTTAGTGTCTAAGAGTAGTACTCGCCACTTTTTTGTTGTCTTCAACGTTCTCTCACTTCTTAGTGTGCTTGGTGGTAAAGAATTTTTTTGAGGCTCTTAATGGATTAGTTAATCGCCAACTCGTTGAGGCCAAAATTTGCCGTATTTCGCATTCCCGCTCCTTTAAAGCCTGAGCGAGGCTGGCGATCAGGTCGTCACGTTCGACTACGGCTTGATTGAGGTTGGCGATCTGACTGACGCGTTCGTCCACAATGTGGTTGAGATTGGCGATATGGCTGTCGCGGTCGGCTGCGGCTTGGTTGAGGTTGGCGATTTGTCCGTCGCGTTCGGCCACAATGTGGTTGAGATTGGCGATATGGTCGTCGCGTTCGGCCACGGCTTGATTGAGGTTGGCGATTTGTCCGTCGCGTTCGGCCACGGCTTGATTGAGGTTGGCGATTTGTTCGTCGCGTTCTGCCAGTGTCCGTTCCTGAGTGAGTGCGTATTCGGCAAGACAGTTTATCTCTCTGCCTGTCCAAAGTAGCCGCCATTTATCGAACAACTGCTCACGGCCTTGTCGCTGCATATCTTCGCTTGCTATCAGGCCCACGCCGGAATCCCCCCGCGCCCGGTAGACCGCACTAATCTTGTCCACATGCAGGAAGGATGCACGGAGTGAAAGTTGGAGCCAGAAATCCCAATCCTCATAAACGTCCATATTCTCGTCGAAACGCGCGCCGCCTTCTCCGATTAGGCTGTGGGAAAACAGCAGTGCATGGATGGGTATAAAGTTGGAGGCCAATAATCTGTTGCGATCGAAAGGGAGGTTAAAAAAACCATCCACGTTCCCCTTGTCATCTTCCACCCGAACGCCGCCATAAACTACTGTGGCTTGCGGATGCTGATGTAGCGCCTGGACCAGGTCGGCGATATGATCGGGATCGAGCGTGTCATCATCGTCTAAAAAACCGATAAACTCACCTTTAGCTGCCGATAACCCCTGATTTGCCGCACCGCTACGACCTCTATTTTGAGGTAATTGAATTAATTGCAGCGCAGACACTTGCCGGGCAAAATCATTCACGACAGCACTGACATCTTCACCTCCATCATTGATAACGACTATCTCGATATTGGGATAAGTCTGCATGCAAATCGATTGCAAGGCTTCTTGTAAAAAATCAGGACGGTTTATCGTTCGAACGATTAGGCTAACAAGTGGTGATGCCTGGCTGTCGTTGTTAGGGAAATCAGCTTGTGTCATATTTCAGCGTTATTGAGATTGGATAACAGGGTAGAGGCATAATACGATTCGAGTTAGTCGAATAGAAGTTTTTCCAAGCGAAATCGCGTATTAAGCATGCTTGTAATTATACCACCCAAGTACTTATTATTTTCGGCTTCTATAAAGGCCTCGGCGTATTGTTCGCGGCCTTGGTTTGGCAAGTACAGGCCGCGATAGCGGGAAAGTCCCATGCTGGCGGAAAGATAATCACAATGTGCCAGCGGTAGCTGGTAATGGTTAATGGCTTGCTGTTTAAGGCGAATAACGCTACTGATGTCAACGACATGGGTGGCGGGCACCGGACTCCATATTTCGTAAAAAAATAGACGCTTAGCGGTTTTGTGCAGTTGCCAGAGATTGAAAATCGATTGGCCTATGGCAACGTGATCGCGGTGGTAATCAAGCACAGACGGCAAAAACAGCCAATCAGGTTGAAATTGCTGCATAATTTCAAGCGCTTGCTGTTCAAACTTGGGATGATTGCGAAAACTGCCATCCGGTTCGTTCAGGAATAGCCACTCCTGTATGCCCAAGGCGGTTAAGGCAGCTATCGCTTCTTGCTGACGAATAGCTATCGAACCTTCCGGTAAACTGCCGGCACCGCCGCCGTCAGTCACAAAAACTATTTTAACGGTACAGTTATTTTGTCGAAGCAGTGCCAAAGTGGCGCCGCAACCCAGGGTTTCATCATCAGGATGAGGAGCGAAAACCAGCACCTTGCCGTGCTCGATCAGCGTTAAGGGTTTGGGTAATGGACACGGCCTCAGCTGAGCTATTCCGGCTTGCCGCCAGTTATTGATAAATTTTTTCATATTGGTCAGCGACGGTTTTGATGTCAGGCCACGATTGAGCTCTTTGCAGGCCGCGTTCGGCAATAGCTTGCCTTGCATTCTTATCATTAATTAAGTGTCGGAGTGCGCCTGTAATGGCATCGAGATTGGCAGCGACCAGTACGCCCCCGGCGTCAACAATTTCAGGTACCGCCCCTACCGCCGTACAAAGTATCGCAGCGCCGGCCGTCATCGCTTCCAGATTGGCCAGGCCGAACGATTCCGATGCCGAAGTGCTGACATATAAATCCGTAGCGCTTAAATACAAGCCGACGTCATCTGTGCATGCAAATTGAATGTCTCTTTTTAGCCGCAGCTGCTTGCCAAGTTTTTGCAATGGCTCTTGCTCGCCTTCGCCCAGAATAACTAATTGAATTGATTCGGTGTTGGCTGCTGCGGCGCAGGCTTCAATTAGTAGCGGGAGCTGCTTGACGGGGGCTATCCGGCCTACGCTAAGTATGTAGAAAAGCTCATGGCTCCAGCCAAGTTGCTGGCGCGCTATTTGTTTTTGATAGCAATTGAGATTTGGACGGGCATGATAAACCGCATGCCAAGTATTGGGTATCGATTGGCACTTGAGATCCTCCGCTAACTGAGAAACGGCACTATGACTGGGTGCCACAACCCAAGCCGCGCTAGCTAATATCCGAGCCTCCCACTTGCATAGCAATGACAATAAGTAGGGGCTCAAACGTACGCCGTCGGCATAGATAGCTTGACTGTAACTGCCGAATCCATGTTCGGTTACGCCCCATCTGGCTTTGGGAGATGATGCCAGCAACGAAAAAAACCGATAGCCTGCGGCTATAATAGGATCGTGGCAATGAACGTGAGTGTAATGTTGTTTCGAACACGCTTTAGCGGCAAGTCTACCCATGTTAAAACGCTCTAAAAAAACGCAAAACAGGGTGCCAAAGTCAGTCCGGGAACGAAGCTTGCCAAATAGTCTGTGCGCTAACCGCTGTAATTTGTCTTGCCATAGCAAGGCCCGAGCGCTCAAATCCGCCTGGCAAATATAATCCGCATCAACACCCCTACGCTTAAACTCGGTAATTAACGGGGCGAGGCTTTGGCCGAGTCCGTAGCGCTTATCGGCAAATGTTTCACGGGTGACCATGAGAATCCGCATTATTTAAAATCCTTGAGTTAATCGTGCTGTCAGGAATCCTGCTTGGTTTTTTTGATTACCTTTAAATCGTAGTAAAAAGGTTATTGGCGCGAATATAGCCGGATGTTTGTTGTTAGCGAAAGTCTGTGTCTCCGCCCATCAACCACCAGCGATCTTGCAATTCGCTAGCAGGAATGCCCGGCATCCAACAAATATTAGGCAGAGGAATGTCAGTCGATGTTATCTCGCCGGTTTCACCTGCCAACAAGGGCGCATGCTGCGCGGTGATCCAGGCATATGCCAGCGGTTTGTCCAGATTCCAAGCCAGGCGACGGACATTGTGGACCAATATGGGCATATGTTTTGGCGGAGCAATGAGGTCCAAAAGCTCCACGCTGTCTTCCAGTATACGGACTACGAAGATGCCGACGGGGCTACCTGTCCAACGCGAAGAAACCAGGAACACTTGATAATTTAAAGTTGGATGGCTGAGATAGCGGCGCTGTAAGTAGTTCCAATCGCGGACTCCAACGACTTGATCGCGCAGGGCTTCGGCCATTTGCTTCCATAATCGGTCAACTATCGTATGCTGATCGGGCTTCAGGATACGGGTGCGCACCTTTAAGCTCGGGCGGGCTTGCAGAGCCGGCCAAGAGACGCGCATGATTTCTCCGACTTGCTCGTAAAGGCCCAAGCGAGTGCCCAGACGGCATGCCCTTTCCGAGGGGAATCCGAAGGCCAGGGAAAATGCCTTGCCATGTCCGACAAAGCGCTCCGAAAACTTTGCGGCCGCCAGGAAAAAAGGACCTTTACGCGTCAGGACTCCGCGTTCCTGCGGATGAACCATCACGTCGCCGATCTGCACCGCGGTTGCCGAGACGCCGAATAATTGCACAGCACGCGGCAATCCGCCGTAAAAAGCGACGGCCTGATCATCGCGCCGCACTAACGCGCCCAGGGTGTCCAAGCCTTGGTATTTCCAACGCCAGAACGCCGGAAGCATTTCATGTCCGAAAGCCGCCCGGAATAAGCTTAATAGCTCGGTTTCATTTTCGGAATGCGCCCATTCCGTTACCCAAGTGCGCTGTTCGGGCGCTTTTTTCTTGAGCTGCAAAAAGCCGTATCCGTAACGCCCATCATTGTATTTACTTAGATGATTTTGGACGGCATGGATCAGGCCGTCAATTTCTTCGATCGGCAAATCGAGCTCATGGACCAAGTCTTCGCGATACCGTGTAACAGCATCCAATATATAGGCATTGGTCGGCGCGGCCTGACTGCTTAGGTCAAGTTGTTTGATGGTATCGAAACCCCATGTGTCGCCCAGGGATAGGTAATCATCAATCAAGGGTAGCCCCGGCTCCGAAGGTGAGGATTTGCATAGCGATACCTCATCCATAATGATGATTTGGCCGTTGTCGCGCAGTAAGTTTGAAGCTTTTCCGAATAGGGTTGCCGTATCGATGTATTGAGCGCTTTCCTGGAAAATAATCAGGTCGAATTTTTGCGCATCGGCAAAGTCCTCCAACTTTTCGCAGAAGATGGATAGGCTTTCTCCATGGTGATTTTGTGCGTAGCGGATTTGGTTTGCATCAGGCGTGATTCCAGTCGCGTCATAACCCGCTTTTACCAAGTTGGAGAGCGTCGTGCCTAAGCCAATGCCGACCTCAAGAATTCTGCATGGACAAGGCGGCAAGTGCGAAAAAAGAAGATCGGTTGCGCGCTGTTGCGCCTTCTTGATGTTTGGGTTGTCTTGTTCGAACAGTCCGTAATGCAGATATTCGAAATCGCCGTAGTCCTTGCAGAGGATATGGGAGTAGGCATTCAATGGGAATGTAAAGTCTTTATAAGACGCCATGGTTTATCCTCGCCGCATTACTTGCTCAAACCGAATACAATGCCGCTATCAGTGAGTATCTGTAATGTCGGTTGCTTCACCAATAGCAGGTTTTCAAGGATCGGACGGGGGTAGCCGCAGGCTGCCGCTGCCTGTATGGCGGCATCGGCGATCGAGGCATTATCCTGTTCTCTTAATTTCGATGAGAGCCCAATAAAATCAAGTTCGGTTAAGCAGTTCAACGCTTGCTTTAGATTATCATGCATGACAGGCGACCACTCCGTACCGTTATAGGCGACGACGGTAAAACCACAGTCTTCAATCCATTCCAGCCATTTAATGGGTTGGACGCCGGCTTCCATCATGGAAAGAGGGGAGAATTCGCATAAAATTTTTACGTTCGGACTATTGTCCAAAGTGTTGCTTAATCCACGCAAGGCGAATGCTTCGTAGCCTTCGATGTCGATCTTGATGAAATCGAGAGGGGCCAGGGCAAGGTCGTCGCCGCAACAAACAGTTACCTCCATGAAAGACCCATCGCAGCATATAGAGTCATAGAGCCGATGCATTCCAACATTGTCTTTGCTGCGAAAAAGTTTAGCGGTGCCGGCAGCCTCACTAAGCGCCAGCGCATGCAAGCGAACACGATCTGTCTTCTGGAAATCCCGGGTATTTGCATCCAATAAGGCGAAATTATCCGGATCAGGCTCAATCGCATTGACAATGCCCGACGGTCCAACCCAATTTGCAAACAGAGCGGTGTAATAGCCCATGTTAGCGCCGATATCGAGCACTCGATCTCCGGGCCGTATAAGAGCTTGCGACAATGCCGTTTCGATCGGTTCGAAAATGCCGGTTTTAGCTATTTCCAAGCTGTCGGCACGGTCAACCCAAAATTGACGCCCGGTAAATAACTTGGCCAATTGCCACTCAGTATCCTTCGGAGGCAAGATAGACGTGGATGGCGCGTGGTGGCCCGCTGAGGAATGCCAATGGCAGGCTAGTTTCACTAATCCCGGCGAAGGCAGAGCATCCTCGATTTTAATGGTAGCTACGCCCTGCGCGCTGTCGTAAATATGAATGGCGTCCTCGCTGGCCAGGTAAACAGCCACATGGTATTCCCCCTTGCGCAATGGCAAGTTGGGAAATTCGAGGGTTACTTCGCCTCTTCCGCGTTCGTCACGTTCGATGACAATATTTTCAAAGCAGCTGACTGCGCAGGTTACGGCCACCAGCGTGCCGTAATCAATGGTCGCGCCTACGGTAGGCGCCGGCAGTTCAGGATCGGATTCGAATTGCAGGCGGATAGACAGATCGTTTTCGCCCGGACGCCCATGCAACATTCGACCCGCTGTGCCATCCAAGCTGACTTCGACATGACTGAGGCGGGCGTGGCCTTGCGGCGAAGGAGGACAGGCTGTTATCGGCGCGGCGGACTCGGCTTTCACCTCGCCGATATTGCCGAGCAGAAAGTCGCTGTAGCGCCGCACTACTTCCTGCGGTTCGCCCAGCAGCATAAGTTCGCCATGCTCTAACCACAACACCCGATCACAAAAAGCTTCCATTTGATACAACGAATGAGAGCAGAATAAAATAGTCTTGCCGGCTTCCTTCATGCCGCGGATGCGCTCGAAGGATTTGCGGGCGAACTCGCCATCCCCTACCGACAAGGCCTCGTCCACCACGAGAATATCGGGGTCGACGCTGGTAGCCACAGAGAAAGCCAGGCGCACATACATGCCGCTGGAATAGGTTTTGACCGGTTGGTCGATAAAATCGCGGATACCGGAAAAATCCACAATTTCCTCGAATCGTTCGCCAATTTCCTGCTTGGACAGCCCCAGAATAGAAGCGTATAGATATACGTTCTCTCGCCCCGAAAATTCCGGGTTGAATCCCGATCCTAATTCCAGCAAGGCGGAGATGCGGCCATGTACATCGATGCTGCCGGAGGAGGGATTCAGGGTGCTGCACAGTAATTGCAGCAGGGTGGATTTGCCCGCGCCATTACGCCCGACAATGCCCAGAACCTCGCCGGGCATGATATCGAAGCTGACATCGCGCAATGCCCAAAATTCACGGTAATATTGGTGATGTCCTCGCCGGAAAAACTGCTTTAGACGATCCTGCGGTTGAGCGTAAAGCTGATAACACTTGCTTAGATTTTTAATGCTGATGGCGACAGCATTCGTATGTGCTGATACCGCCTCTTGCGGCAATTCAATTGGTTTCATGTTATCGGCCTTCAACCTGATTTGGGAGGGTCAATTCTTCCGGTAGGCTGTCTCTATTATGTCCCATTCGTGTTATTGCATCCTGACGTAAACGATTGAAGGTTTCTATCAGCATCAAGCTGTATTCTTTTGCCAACGCCAAGTCCTCGATAAATTTTTCAGCGTCGGTCATGTATTCATGCACCAAGCGGTTGCGAAGATTGCGCGCTTCAAGCCATTGCTCCGTGCTGGTTAGCACGCCTAGTCGCTCAGCGCGATTGAGTGTTTCGATTTGACTGCCGGGTGTTTCAGCGAGCGCAAGCAACCAACGTGGAAATAATTTATCCGCCATCGTATCTTGCATTCTGCCAAATCGGGATACGAAAGCTTCCAGTTGCTCTGCACAACCGGGATTTTGCTCAAGGCTGATTACCCACTCCACATCAAGCGTTTGGTTGGACAGGCTGCCCCAACTATAGGACAGATGCTTGCCTTCTTTTGCCACTATATCCAGCGTATGCAGAAAGCGCAGTGTCGGCAATTCCAAGATTGAACTCATAATCTTATTCCAGTCATGGAGGCTTGTTCGTGTATCGATTGCCTTGGCGTTGAAGGGTCAAGCACAAGCACATCAATAGGCTGGTCGCCGATACGTAATTGGAGCCTGGCGGTAAGTTGCATGGTTTTACGTTCAATCTCAGTCGTAGTCGACGGCAGCTCAACGAGCAGATCGATATCGCCGCCCCGTGCATCATCATTTATCCTTGATCCGAAAAGTTTTACATTAGCATCAAGGCCAAAAATTTCTCGAACGGTATCTCGAACAATTTGCTGCGATTGTCGAGAGAGTCTCATTGTTTAGCTCTCCGCCGAGCGAAGACTGCATTGTGGCATCGGCAAGGACATCTTCTATCCGTACCCATGCAGGATATAGACATATTCCAAGGAATGGAATTAAAGAACATCGGCAAAACCCTTTTTTGTTTTTTCAAACCAGAATAGCCCTAACCAGGCGACAGCGATGGAAATGATGCTGTAAATGGCCAGATAGCTCCAATTCGGTTGAAGTCCCCACACTAAAATATTACGAACCTGTTCAACAATTAAAGTGAGCGGGTTCATGAACAGGTATTGGCTTACCGCTACCGGCAGGGAACTCAAAGGGTAAAAAATGGGGCTCATGAACATTATTACGGTGAGCGTCATGCCGACAATCTGACCGACATCACGGATAAAAACCCCGATGGACGCCAGTATCCACGATAAGCCCATAATCAGTAATAAAAACGGCAGCAACACGACCGGCAGCCACAGCATCGTCCAGAAAAAATCATGGCCGAGCACGGTCAAAAAAATCAGCAAAACGAGTATGCTGATGCCGGCATGAAAAAGGGCGGAGCCCAGCGCTATCCAAGGCAATATTTCCAGAGGGAAAATAACCTTTTTGACGTAGTTAACATTGGCCAGAATCAGTCCCGGCGCGCGAGAAATGCATTCGGAAAACAGATTAAATACGATCAGGCCGGTAAATAGCACGAGGGCAAACTCGTATTTGTCGGTGTTGCCTTGTCCCCATCGGGCTTTAAATACAAAACCGAACACGAAGGTGTAAATTATAAGCATCAGAACCGGATTAACGAACGACCATAGCAAGCCCAGAAATGAGCCGCGGTAACGACCGATAACTTCACGTTTGACCATTTGCAGGATTAGGGGGTAATTTCTTTGCAAGCTGAGAAATAGGTTTAAAAAGCGGGGCATTGTCGAGTTCAAAATAAAATCAGGGAGATACGCAAATATTAAAAAATCATTATCGCAGATATAAATTATCTGCGCGATAAGTGTTTTTACTGATCATCCAGGCTAGGGCTACCGGACGGTTCACTGGAAAATAAGACAATATTTCAATGCGGACAAGCCAACTTATTCGTCTTGCTCTCCGCTTGCAATATGGTTCAAGTACTGAATATTATTGATCTGCAAGGCGTTGCCGTTACGCACAATAACGCCGTTTGTTTGTAATTTTTGAAAGACACGCGTTACGGTTTCTCGTGTAACGTTGATCATGATTGCAATCTCCTGATGAGTTGGAGCGAGTGTAATGACTTGCTCGCCTGAGGGGGTTTTTATGGTTAATTGAATCAGTTGTGCGCAGACGCGTTGCAGCGGGGAGGGCATGGTTAGCAGGGTTCGTTGCACGAGCGTTTCGCGTAAGCGTCGAGCCAGTCGAGCATTGATAATGGCGGCCACCTGCGGGATCTCGTTAATAAGCTGCACAATGATTTTGGCGGGTACGGTAACGAAACGCGACGGCGTCAAAGAAACCACAAATTCATGAGTAGGCAATTGATCCACAACGGCAAGTTCGCCAAAAAAATCGCTCGGCTCCACAAAATAAAGCCCCGCTTCCCGGCCGTCGAGAGTAATATCAACTCCCTGCAGTCGTCCATCCAGCAATAAGCCAAGAGAGTGAGCGTGTTGATTTTTCTCCATGACAACCTTGCGTCGAGGCACCTCTACCAGTTGTGCATACTGACTGAGCGGACGAACAATATCATCGGGAAGCGACTTGAAAAGATCAAACTGCTTAAGAAGCAGCGGGTCAACCGACATGAGGGGGCAAATTTTTTCTCAAAAACTAAGGAATCCCTTTATACAGATGATGAAGAGTTTCAGGGGCGGTAGTTAGAGTCTGGTGCTAAGCGTCACGTTTTTTATTATAGAGCACTCACAGACTGATCGCCACTATTTTGGGGCATAGGCGGATCAAGCCAATCTGGAGCCATACTCCGAACGGTTGAGTTTTCAGTTTTACATTTGGCAGATAGTGTAAATAGTGATTTATTTCATCCAGTTTTTCCCTAACTTTGCCGGCACTTGCTGAAGTGTTCTGGACAAATGGCATTTTGGAATACTCAACTGCGATTTTTAGGATAATCGCCCAGGCTATCAATTGTAAATTGAGCGTTTTCAAAATCAAGTTGCGGACTTTTGAAATGCGGGCTCGAATAAGTTCGTGCCCGCAGATTTGTTACCAGGCTATTCTCACGCCCAGCCAGCCTTCCAACGTATTCATTTCAAACAGACTGATGTTGCTGCTTTGATTTTGCCATTTGACGCTAGCCACTCCCCGCCAATTGTCGGCGACCACACCCAGCGGCCAATCATAGTCCAGCCCCAGCCCTACCCTGCTGATGTATTTTGTTGCGCCATTACTCAGCCAGGGGCTGTAGGCCTGCGTATCATTGCTTTGCAAGACATTGGCGTAGGCTTTTACAAAACTGTCTTTGATCATTACATCCGTAAACCAGACTCCAGTCAGTTCCAGCTTGCCTCGCCGTTGATCGCCTCCGGGGCGCTGACTGGTTGCCCAGTCCCATCCTGCACTGATCGCAGCACTGTACAAACCTGCCTTTGTATCGCAAACAACGCCAGTCATCAGGCCTGCATAACGGCTATCCAGCAACGGCCTTCCATCCTGCCTTTGCCATAAAAAATCCCCCCCTATCTGCGGCTTGCAGTATCCCCACTTCTTCCCTGTGTGACGCAACATCAACTGGCCGGTATACAAGTAAACATCGCCACCGTAACGCAAGGCGCTGAGTCTTATGGCGCCGCCTGTCTCCCTGCCATCGTCGTCGTTTTGCATAAGCGAAGTTAGCAAATTGGTTCCCTGATAGTCTGCGTAACCGCCGTATTCTGTTTGCCGGTTAAAAAATTCACCCGTCACCTGCCAGTGCAATCGGTCAGCCATTGTTCGCATGACGTTTGCCGTCAGCTGTGATTCAATTCCAAATCCGGCTTGTTTGCGAAATTGCGGCTGTAATTCAACGGCTACGGGACCGGATGGCAGTGTTAACTGGATGCTTGGCTGGGAAGGCGCCTGATTTAGGTTATCACTGTATCCGCTCCGTATTTGCAAACCGGTACTGATTTGCCATTGTTGTTGCGGCGGGACACTCGGCTGAACCGGTTGTATCTTGGGATATGCGCCATTCTGACTGTCTATCCCTGCCAGCGCCCGGTTATATTGCTCTACCGCGCCGCCGGCCTCAGGATACTGCATCAATACGCCCTCCAACAGATCGGCAGCCTCGGTGTAACGCTTCTTGACATTAAGCGAGGCTGCATAACGCACCAGCCAATCCGGATCTTGACTACAGGCTTGAAGGGAGTCTTCGTTTAGCGCCTTGTCACAGGCATTTGCCGTACTCATTGAAAGAAAGCCACAGACAATCGCCATCGCTATGAATTTCCGTTTAAAGCTCACTCGCCCGCTACCGCCAACTCCGCTCCCGGCACAAACAGTTCTGTCGGCTGCCGTCTGTCTTTTAACAAAAAGTTGCCCAGGGATACTATTGAAACAGACTCATTCCAGGCTCTTACAACGTTTTCACCGCAAACGATGGGTTGCGAAAGCTCTCCTGTCATGGACTGCAAATGTATCGCAGTGGTAACGGTCTTGCCCAGCAGCGCATGGGTTCGACGCCGGGCCGGACCGAACGACCCAACTAATACTTCGCCCTGCTCTATGCCGATACCTATAGCCAAAGGCGGCAACGTGTTAATTCCGGTTTCGGCGCCAAACAGCCGCTCTCCCGTCAAGACAATGCTTTTAGCAGCGCTGAGCGGCCGCAGGTCGCTATCATTGTTGCGCCACACGCCCATCACGGCATCGCCGACATATTCTTCGACAACCCCTCCTTCCTGGTGAATGATTTTGCTGGCAAAGGTATAGAAGCTATGCAACAGCGCTCCCGCCTGTTCCGCCGGCAACTGGTCGCACCAGGCCGAGAAATTTCTTAAGTCCGCATAAAGCACAATGACTTGCTCATGATGAGCATTGAGTGTGCTGCCGGGTTCTTGTTGGGAGATCTGTTTGGCTACATGAGCAGGTAAATAGCTGGAAAGGTTGCGGTAAAGAAGGGCTCCCTCGGCACGACTATTCAGATAGCCTTGTGTAGTAAGCAATGTCACCAAAGACAGTATAAAAAATACGCCAGACATCCACGGCAGCCAGAGATTGCCTATCCAGAGCGAAGTAGCATGCAACACTGCGGTTGCGCCCATCAATAGCAATCCGGTTAAAACGGGCCCATAGACCCGCATTACGCCGCCCCGAAAACGGCTGACACTCAACAACAGCAAGGCCGACAGCCCCATCCAGCCGACTTGCGCCAGCGTTGCGCCGCGAGGCTGATAAGGCATCCGGCCATCCAGTAGCGCTGTCATCAGTTGCGCATGAACCTCGACGCCGCTTACCGCTGCCGCCTGCGGCGTCGGAACCGTATCTCCCATACCGAAAGCAGTCGCTCCCATTAGCACCCAAGCGCCTTGCAGGTAACCGGTCGGCACGTTTCCTTCCATGACATCTTTTGCGGAAATAGAAGTGATATTCTCTCTGGATATCCACCAAGGCAACAAAATATCGCCCTGTTCGTTAAGAGGCACTGAAAAACCCGGCAGATGCGGATGGCGTAATGTTGCCACCGGATCCAACCATTTTGTACTGTAAGCAACGGCAAACTCGGGCGCCACTCCTGCGCCTTCGGCAATCGCGGTCAACGCCAGGGCGGCATAGCCTTTATTTCGGTAACAGATAATTGCCGGCAAATAGCGAACGGTGCCATCCGCCGCTATCCGCGGGGTAATATGACCGGCACTTGCCGCACGAAGATTGGGAGCATTGCCTATTGCCCCGTTAGCCTCCGGGAACAGGCCGGAACACCCTCCGGAGGACATGCCTCCTTGTAGTATCCCCATATTTACCGGTTCGTCGGCACCGATAGCTAATACCTGCGCCAGTACGGTCGGCGTTTTTAGCAACTCCGCTGCCAACTCGTCGTCTCCGGATTTCGAATCGGGAAAGGCAATATCAACAACGCGTAGGGCAACCCCCTGTTCTGTCAAACTTTTGAATAGAGCCGCCGTACGCTCACGGGGCCACGGCCAAGCGCCGTAACGGGCAATGCTGGCTTCATCAATATCGATCACGACCACTCGTCGTTCCCGGTTGACGGAGGCGCTCATAAATTGCCACAGGCGATCTCCCACAGCAGCCTCGATACTGGAAAAAGGCTCCGCCCAGAAAACACTGGCCGTCAAGGTCAGCGACGCGGCCAATAAGAAGGGCGTTAGTCGGTTTTTAAGCAGCGATTCGTCCATCATTATTTTTTTGCCCAATCCGTAATCCCGTTGAAGGTTCCTAATTCAACTTCTTTCTTGAAAATCATGCCCGCATACGCGCCATCCGTTGAGAGGGCTCCTGCTACGCCGCTGCCGCTAATAACATTCCCGGCATTGAAAATGCCGTCGTTCCCGATCTGTCCGGCTTCATCGAGAACTGCCGAGCCTGCTAGCGCATGACTCATTTCCAGATGGGTATTAAACCGGCGTTGTCCAAAATCGACTTGCAGTGTCGCCGCATCTAATCGACCAAGCGAGCTTTCCTGATTCCCCAGATTCCCCACAAAATGAACTTGTCCTTGTTCTAATTTAAAATCATACACGCCTGCCCGAGGTTCTATCTCAGACAAAGCGGATGGGGCTCGAAAGAGTGAAAAATATCTGTTGCCGACGGTGACAGCCCGGCCTTCTTGCGCCGCGGCAAAGGTATGACTCATGGCGTCCCCTGACAATTGATCAACAAATGGCGAGCGTCCCCAGGCAAATGGCGATGGCGGCTGAACCGGCGGCAATGGTTGCTGAACCGGCGGCGATGGCTGTTGATCCTGTTGTAATGGTTGCTGAACCGGCGGCTGAACCGTTTGCAATGGCTGTTGATCCGACAGTGAAGGCTGCTGCGCAATACCTAAATGGGTGGCGACATCAGCGGCTTTTATTTCTGCCGCGGTCATGCGACCCGACGCAACCGAAGGGGAATCTGCGGACTGCCCCGAATTATCGCTGCCGGGGTGACTCGCCTTCGATATGATCGCCGAATCAAGCGGCACAATTTTTTCTCTTTCCCTGCCGCCGCTGAACTCAATCATGACGCTGCCCATTGTTTCGGATAAGCGTGTTGAGCCTGCACAGGCGCCCAGGCCATTGACAGAACATTGAGCATTGAGCGGGGAGATAGCAATAGCGCCTGAATAGACGCCGGCCCACATTTTTTCAGGTTCGGCACGAACCACAAAATCCGTTCCCAACACGCCAATCGCCGTAATCGGCGTGTTTAAACGAAACCGGTCATGGGCGGCCTGCGTAGCCTTTCCGGAAATGCTGCGAACGACGCCCGCCTCAAGATTGAAGCGGATTGCGCTGTTTTTGGGTTGCAGTTTGTCGTAGCGATAAAGTTCGATGCTGAGACGGCTATTGGGGCGCAGGCTGATCGTACCCTCATCCACAAAGCGTAAATGCACATGCCCGCCTGCGGATGTTTCGATGGTTTCGTCGACATAGACTGAATCGCCTCGTTTTAAGGAGCGCTGCTCGCTCTTTTTGTTGTGCGCCAAAGCTTGACCAATAACCAGCGTGACGCGGCCGACTTCATTCGACTCGCTTTGTTCCTCGGCGCTTAGCGGAGCTGAGATCAATGCCAACAAGATAGCCGCCATGCATACAAGCCAAGACTCGCCGCGCCACCGACGTTTACCGGCGCGAAGCGCTCTGGAGCAACACTCTTCTATTGATTCATTCATCTTGTTTCTCATGGGAAAAACCTCATCTGTTTTCAATTATCACTTTATGTCAATTTTTGCGCTGTGTTTGGAGTCACAATTGCCTGATGATCAGCCAATACTTTTCCTGACATAAAGCTAAGCCGCTCTATGCCGCAATTTCGGACTGCCGGCGACAAGCAGTCATTGGTTAATGGACGTCGCTCGCAGATGTAAAAGACTTCGTTTTTTCAGAAAACAGCGGTATTTCATAGCCATTAAAGTTTGCATAATTTGCGTTGCCGCATGCCCCACTCGAATTTTAAAGAATAAACTGCTATCTATATGATTTCATTTTTGTTTTTATGATGAGATTTGCTGATTGAAAGAAAGCTCCTCTATCAATTCAAGCCCACATATGCAAAAATGTAACAATTTTTCAAATTGTTGTTATGTAGGTAATGAAAGTAAGTAATAAGTCCGATTTAGAAGAAGCGCTAAAACTTTGTAAAGGCGCGTTCCTGTCAGCAGCCGGTTTCAGTCTGATCATCAACTTTTTGATGATCACGCCCTCTATATATATGTTACAGGTATATGATCGCGTAGTTGCCACTGGCAATTTATCAACTTTGTTGATGTTGACACTGATAGTGATGATGCTGTTTATCACTATGACCGCACTGGAATGGGTGCGCTCGCAAATTTTAGTCAAAGTCAGCACACGCTTGGAAATGCTCTTAAATCAGCGATTATTTCAAATAGCCTTTAAGCAGTCGCTGTATTCAGGCGGGCAAAGAGCAACGACCCAACCGCTAGATGATTTGACAGGCTTGCGTCAGTTTCTGACCGGCAACGGTCTATTCGCCTTTTTTGACGTGCCGTGGATGCCGGTGTATTTGGCGCTCCTCTTCATGTTCCATCCGTGGTTTGGCTGGTATGCCATATTCACCGCTATCTTGTTGTGCATTGTCGCTGCGGTTACTGAAAAAGCCACCACCAAAATAATCAGTGACGCTAATAATATCGCTATGGCGACGCGGGGCGCCCTCGGCAAAAATCTCAGAAACGCTGAAGTTATTGAGTCGATGGGTATGCTGGGTAAAATTAGGGATCGCTGGATGGTTGGCGCGGTCAAAGTTTTGGACCTACAGGCCATTGCCAGTTCGCGTGCCGGTTTGTTAACGTCACTGTCCAAAATCATCCGCCTTTCTTCGCAATCGCTGATTTTAGGATTGGGCGCTTATCTGGTGATAGAGCGTGAAATTTCGTCCGGCTTAATGATTGCCGGCTCCATCCTAATGGGTAGAGCGTTGGCCCCAATTGATCTTATTATCGGCACCTGGAAAGGATTTATCAGCGCTCGCGGTCAGTATCAACGTCTTAACGACATTCTGCGGCAAATTCCGGCTGATAAAGAACACATGCTGCTTCCCGATCCGGAAGGACGCATTCAGCTGGAAAATGCCGTGGTTGTTCCGCCGGGCAGCAAATTGCCGGTGATCAAAGGCATTAATTTGGGGATTGAAAAAGGTGATATTGTCGGCGTGATAGGTCCTAGCGGCGCCGGCAAGTCAACCTTGGCGCGAGCGATATTGGGTATTTGGCCTACTTTCAGCGGCGCCATACGCTTGGATGGCGCAGAAGTTTTTAATTGGGATCGTGAGCATCTTGGCGGCTTTGTCGGTTATTTACCGCAAGATATAGAGCTGTTTGAAGGCACTATCAGCGAAAATATCGCCCGTTTTGGCGACATAGATCCGGAACAAGTTGTTGCTGCCGCGAAAATGGCCGATGTACACGAGCTCATCTTACGACTCTCCGAAGGCTACGATACTGTTATCGGAGCCACAGGAGGCAACTTGTCGGGAGGGCAGCGACAACGAATCGGATTGGCGCGAGCGCTCTATGGTAATCCGGTACTGGTGGTGCTGGATGAGCCCAACTCCAATCTCGATGAGCAAGGAGAAGCCGCCTTGGAAAAAGCGCTCCTACAGCTCAAGCAAAAACAATCCACCGTATTGATTATTACCCATCGCAATAACGTGTTGTCGAAAGTCGATAAGCTCTTGATTCTCAATGATGGCGCATTAGCCGTTTACGGGCCAAGAGATCAGGTCATCGCCCACTTGCAGCAGCAACAAGCGGCCATGACGGCTTCGCAACCCGCATAACTTTGAAATATTATGACAGAAAAACCCACTGTGATTAACACCCCCTCTACTGCCTTGCATACCAATGATCGATCAATCCGTAACATCGGTGCAGCAATAGTTTTTGCGACTTTCGGTTTTTTTGGCGTTTGGGCATTTTGGGCGCCTATGGATAGTTCAGCTCTGGCGCCTGGAATTGTGGTCGTAAAATCTTATAGAAAAACTGTGCAGCATCTTGATGGCGGCATTGTTGCCCAGATACTGGTTAAAGACGGCGATTTAGTCAAAGAAGATCAGCCGCTGCTGATTCTGGATGATTCGCAAATCAAGGCTCAGCTGGGAATGGCGCGCGCTCAAAACATCACCCTTGCGGCCCAGGTAGCGCGGTTGCGCGCCGAAAGAGATCAGCTTAAACAGGTCAACTATCCTGAATTGCTCGATAATGTCTCCGATCCTAGAACGACAGAAGCCAAATTGGCTGAAAATAATGTTTTTAAATCCAGAATAAATGCCCATGATGGCCAAATCGCGGTGATGAATCAGCGTATCAGCCAAATTTCCAGCAAGATAAAAGGATTACAAGGCCAAGTAGACAGCAAAAAGCAACTGATTAGCTCTTACGCCGAAGAAATTCACGATCTGAAAGATCTGCTGGCTGAGGGCTTTGCCGACAAACAGCACCTGCGCGAGTTAGAGCGCAATCATTCTTTGCAAAACGGTGAAATTGCTTCGCTCAACGCCGAAATTGCTACAAATCAAATGCTGATCAGTGAAACCCGCTTACAGATTTTACAAGTGCAAAAACAGTTTCAGGAAGAAGTAACCGGCAAGCTCAGTGAAGCCCAGGCCCAGCTTAATGATGCGGCAGAACGGTTGGCAGCCAATCAGGACAAGCTAAACCGTATCGTGATCAAAGCTCCGGCGAGCGGCATGGTCCTTGGATTGACTGTGCATAACGAAAATAGCGTTATCTATCCGGGGCGTCCTATTCTTGAAATTGTTCCTCAGGACGCCGAATTAATCATAGAAGCGCAAGTTTCGCCCATGGATATTGATCGGGTTGCTGTTGGATTACAAGCAGAAGTCCGATTTAGCGCTTTTAAACAATCGAAAACACCCAAAATGATTGGCAAGGTTATTCATTTATCCGCCGACCGCATTGCCGATGAGAGAGGTAATTCTTATTATCAAGCACGAATCGAGCTTACTCCGGAAAGCCGTAAAGAGCTTGGCAATTTGCAATTATTGCCGGGCATGCCGGCAGAGGTTTTAATTAACACCGGCGAAAGAACGTTGTTTGAATACCTGGCCCAGCCCGCCAGCAATTTCTTTGCGCGTTCATTCACAGAAGATTAATCGCCATGAACATATTCAGATATTGGCTTATAGTCATCATTTTTGCGTGCGCCCAAACCGCGGTAGCCGAGGATCTAATCACCGTTTACAGGCAAGCATTGCAGGCCGATCCCCAGCTTAAAAGCGCCGAAGTCAAAGTCGAAATCGGTTCGGCGCAAAAAGGCCAGGCTCTGGGTCAAATGTTGCCGCAAATCAATTTCACCGGTAACTGGTCAACCAACAGGCAATCCGTTACGCTACAAAATCAAGATACAATCAGCAATTACCCTGGTACCCGCTATTATATTTCTCTGAATCAAACCTTGATTGATTTTGCCAAATTTTGGGAATGGCGGCGCACATCGAAAATAGAAGATCAATATGCCGCTGAAGCCATTGAAGCCCACAATCAGCTGATGTTCAACGTGGTTGAGCGCTATTTCAACGCGCTGGAAGCAAACGACCAACTTGACTTCGCCAAAACAGAAAAACAGGCGGCTCAAAAACAACTTGAACAAATACAAAAGCAATATGCCAAGCAACTGTTAAAAGTTACCGACCTCTATGCGATGGAGGCGCGGCTTGATCAAATCATTGCCAATGAAATTTTAGCGGAAAGCAAGCGGGTGACGGCTCAAGAGAGCCTTAGAGAATTGACAGGCGTAACGCCGTCCATGCTCAATAAGCTTCGAGCCACGGTTGACTATCAGGAGATCCAAGGCGATCTGCAACAATGGATTGAAATGGCGGAAAGCCAAAATCCAGCTATTTCGTCCAAACAAATTGCCATACAAGCCGCAGAAAATAACGTGACTGCTCAAAAATCCAAATATTTACCCGTCGCTGATCTGCAACTTAACTACTACGATACCAACACCGGCTATCAAAGCAGTCAATCTCCGCCGGTGCAAGTCCAAATTGCGGCTATCAATGTCACCGTGCCCTTGTTTTCAGGCGGTACCGCCACCCACCGATTGTTTGAAGCCCAGCATCGCTTGCAGCTCAGTAAAAATGACAACGAAGCAGTCATTCGCGCTATCGTTAAAGAAACCAGCGACGCATTTCTCAGTGCTAATGCCAATGCGCGGCGTATCAAAGCTTCGCAAAAAGCGCTGGAATCCACCAGGAAATCAAGGGAAGCCATGGAACGAGGCTATCATTATGGCGTAGTAACCATCAGTGATGTCATCAAAGCGGAACAGGATGAATTTTCGGCAAAAAATGATTTCGCACAAACCAAATACGAATACATCAAAAATCGTATTCGTTTTATGCATGCCATCGGTTCGATCGCAGAGGAAAATTTGCAAGAAATCAATAGCTGGCTGGAAGCCAAGTAACCCATAAACGTATGTCGTTGTTGATTTAAAAGCATGTAAATTTATTAACCCACCGATTACCTTGATGGCCGCAAGGCCGCACAACAAAGGTAATGAGTGCCTGACCGAAAAAACGAATTTCCAACCATCCCCTTATTTTTGCCGGTATTCCATCGTTAGCCTGCCGCCTTCGCCAAACGTTTCGGACCGGCTGTGTCAAAACGTCGCGCGTCAGACCTTCCAGGTTTTAAAAACCTGGAAGGTCTGTATATCGCATGTTTCTCGCCTAACGACAGCCCGCCCGCAGACACGTGTGTATTAAAGACGAGCCCAGGGCGTGAGAACGATCAGTTTATGTTTCGGGAAGCTATTACCGACCATATCCTTAGCCGATTTTTCTTTCCGTTTGAGGTCGCTTTTGCCGATCTACAGGCGCTATGACGTCCGGCATTTTGTTGTTTCCCCTGCTTGTTGCCGTTAAGCGTTTTTTTGTAAGGCCCCCGCTTTCGCGGCTCTTGTTCTAGGGTTTGCTGGCGAATCACTGCGCCAAACCGTTTTGCTCCGGGGTATGTGTTCTACCGTACCGACTACAGCAAATTTTGCGGCTAAAGTGTCTTTAAGGTTTTTGTCGAGTATTCGGCACTAAACCTTTAATCAGTTGCCGGAACAGCGAGGCTTTTTTGGTATTTAACACTTAACTGGAGATGTCATCATGAACTACCTAATTAAAGTTTTTTCCGCATTTTTCTTGGCTTTGACCTTACTGACTACCGCAGGTTGCGCATCGACGGAAAAGCACGAAGGAACCGGAGAATATGTTGACGACAGCGTTATCACCGCCAAGGTCAAGGCACTGCTGTTCGATGAGCCTAGCCTGAGATCGGGTGAGGTCAATGTTGAAACCTTCAAGGGCGAAGTTCAATTGAGCGGTTTCGTAAATTCACGGGCCGATATTAATAAAGCGGTCGAAATTGCACGTAGCGTCAAAGGCGTACATTCGGTCAAAAATGACATGCGGCTTAAATAATCAAGGACATCATCATGGAAATCACCGACAAAGCAGCTAATCTGGCACACGAGGCTTTCGACAAGATCGCCTCCACAACCCATCAAGCCGCCGAAACACTGGGCGAGACAGGCGAGCAACTGAAACATACCGAGCAGCAGTTGATAAACAATTGTCGCGGTTATGTCCGTGACAATCCCATAACGTCGGTGCTTGTCACGGCGGCAGTCAGCTTTGCTCTGGGCCGTCTATCGAGCCGATGCCGGGCCAACCGTCAAACTTTATAAGTCAGGACGCCGCACTAAGCACGCGTCTCAAACGAGAGAGGTAACCATCGTGGAAACAATAGACAACGTATCACATTCTGCACATGAGACGGTCGACAAGATCGCCAATGCGAGCAATCAGGCCGCCGAAGCGATTGGCGAAAAAAGAGCGCAACTCAAAAATGCCGAACAGCAATTGGTCGAAAATTGCCGCGGCTATGTCCGCGACAATCCCGTGACATCACTGGGTATCGCAGTAGCGGCAGGCTTTTTGCTGAGCCGACTGCTAAGCGGTCGTTAAACGGGCAAACATCATGGCGCTGAACTCAGCAAATAATGAGACTGGGCAAACCTCAACGCGCGACGACCCGAGCAAAACGTCGGGGGTGTTGGAAGATGCCCGGTCGTTATGGCAGGAGTTACGCGAGCTAAGCCATGATCGTTTCCGGCTCGCCGCGCTGGAAACGCAGCGGGCGGGTTATAGCTTGGTGTCCATGCTCATGGCGGGAGTGATGATCGCCGTCTTGCTAATCGGCGCGTGGTTGGGACTCCTGGCCGCCGCCGTGCTGCGGCTGGTTGAACATGGCGTCGCGGCGAGCAGCGCCATACTGCTTGCCGTCGTTTTCAATTTGATACTCTCGTTGCTTCTTTTTGCTGTGATACGTCGCAAAAGTCGTTATCTACAATTTCCAGCAACCCTCCGCAGTCTTCAGTCCCAGCCTCAACAGCGCCGCGACCGGGAGAAATCATGATGGCAACCCGCCTACCCCAGTCTCTGACAGCTCAAATCAATGCTACCGAGCGGCAGGTGTTGAATCGTCAACGGCGGATCGGCATCCGCAGCGCTACATTGGTTCGGGAGATACATCAACAGATGACCGCTCCGGCAACTTTGTTGCTGGCTGTGGGCATAGGCTTTATCGTCGGCGAACTCACCAAACGCCAAACTCCCAAATTCCGTGGCACTACCGATAAACCTCAGGTTGCCGAATCTTCACCCTTGAAAATCGCGCTGAAGCTCATGACGTCGGCACGCACTTTATACACGGCCTTGCCTCTAGCCTGGATGATGAAGTCCTACTGCCAACCGAGTGCATCGGGTGAAACTCCGATACCTCACTCCCGGCCAATATCGACTCCCAGCACACCGAAGGTCACGGCATAGCTAACCGTTGTTACATGCTGTCGTTTACAGCCGCGAAAAAGATAGATGACAGAGACCTGTTCCCCCACGCCCTTATCCACTGTTACGGACAATACGTAACGCGCGAATGCCGGGATTCGCAGGCTTATGTTCGATGCCCTACCGACAATGCTTTATGCAGTAGATAGACTGGCTGCGGGTTTGTGAAATATCGCAAAGAACCTGAGTCAATCTCGAAGAAGCCATTTTTAGGTTAATGGATTAGCGCCGACCATTTCTAATGCCTGGCTTTCTGAAGATACTGTGTTCGGCTAGTGAATACTTAAACAAAATCCCAAAAAGGACAAATTTTATCTTACAGTTTACTGGCGAGTCTGGTGGTTATTGCTGGCAACTCCGCGTTGGCTTACGCCGAAGATAAACATGCCAAAAAAACCGCCGACGCCGCCAAAGAGGCTGAAATTCATCTACAAAAAAAAAGAGCCATCGAAATAAGCCTGTTAGCGGAAGCGTTGATTTAATCCTTCGACAAGCTGTTTTTCAAAACCGGATTAAGATGCTCAGGTAGACACTCATTGCGGTAGCGACCCAAGGCCCAAAGCGGGAAAAATTTATCGTAGCCGTGGTATTTCAGGTAAAACACCTTGGGAAAGCCCGGAGCATTGAAGCTCTCATCGTTCCAAAAGCCATCGGCCTGCTGGTTTTCCAATAGATATTTCACCCCGGATTGGACTTCGGGGCAGTCCGCTTCGCCCGCTGACAGTAATGCCAATAAGGCAAGCGCAGTGTGGAATGCTGTGCTGATATGGAATTGCCCGCGAATCCTGCTGTCGTAATAGCTGTAATTATCTTCGCCCCAGCCGCCGTCGGCACGTTGCTTGGATTTAAGCCAAATCACGGCTTTACGAATACAAGGATCATGTTTGGGAATGCCCGCGGTTTCAAAACCGGTCAGCACCGACCACGTGCCATAAATGTAATTGGCGCCCCAGCGCCCGAACCAACAGCCATCGGTTTCCTGCTCCTTGCGCAAGTAATCGACGCAGTTGTCGATGACCGCCCGGTATTCCGGATGTTGATTGACCAGCTTGCCTAACAACATGATGCAGCGCCCGCTGACATCGGCGGTTGGCGGATCAATCAAAGCGCCGTGGTCGGCAAACGGGATGTGGTTGAGATAGTGACAGGTGTTGTCGGCGTCAAAAGCGCCATAGCCGCCATTGCAGGATTGCATGCCCGCAATCCAGATGCCTGCGCGTTCAATGTTCCCGGCAAACTGCCGGTCATTAGCCTGAATCAGGGCATGGGCCGCCACCGCGGTATCATCAACGTCAGGGTAATAACTGTTACCGAATTGAAAAGCCCAACCGCCGCCCTGCAAGTCGGGACGCTGAATCCGCCAATCGCCCGGCTCGTCCTTCAGTTGCTTGCCGGCCAACCAATGCAAAGCGGATTTAAGGGCTTGCCGGGTGTGTAAATCGCGTTGCCGGAGGTCGGCTTCTTGCAGGGTCAGAGCAACCAACGCGGTATCCCAGATAGGAGAAACGCAGGGCTGGCAGTAGGCCGTATCCTCTTTGACGACCAGCAATCGCTCTATAGCCGCTTTGGCAATCCGCCGCTGTTCATTATCGGCAGGGATACCCAGACAATCCATGGCTTCATAGGCGTTGACCATGGCCGTGAAAATCGCCCCCAGACCATCGTAACCATTCAATCTTTCCATGAACCAGTCACGCGCCTTTGCGGTAGCCTTGCGGCGAACGAAGCCCGGAATCAACAGCTCCAACAGACGTCCCATGCGATCAAGCGCCAGTATGGCCTTGCCTAGCGGTGTTTTGACGTGGGAAAAATAATGTCGCTCTTGATCGGGCGGCGTGACGAACAGCTCGGCAATACCGATTTTGTGCGGGTTACGCGCCTTGACTTTATAAGTGCAGAGTATGAATAGCGGAACCATCACGGTGCGCGACCAGTAGGACACTTTATCCGGGTGAAACGGGAACCACTTGGGTAGCAACATGATTTCCACGGGGATGAAGGGCACCCCGCGCCAGGGAATCTGCTCGAACATCGCCAGCGCGCAGCGCGTCAGGACATTGGCTTTGGCCGCGCCGCCCTGATGCAGTATCCACTCCCGAGCCTTAACCATATGTGCGGCATCGATAGCGTCGCCAGCCATTTTCATTGCGTAATAGGACTTGACGGTGCAGCTGATGTCGCCGGAACCGCCCGTATAAAGGGGATAACTGCCGTCCACGCATTGTTGCGAGCGAAGGAAATTGGCGATCTTGGCCTGGAGCGCCGGGTCAATTTCATCCATGTAGTGCATCATAAGGATGTACTCGGCGGGAATAGTGCAATCCGCTTCGAGTTCGAATACCCAATAGCCTTCTTCGTTTTGCAGGCCAAGAAGCTGAGCTCCGGCCCGTTCAATTGCGCTATCCAAATTTGTTTGCGCATGAGATGCGCCGGTGTAGCTAGGCGTTGGATCAGGAAGTGAAAAAGTCTCTGTTAGCATGTAGGTTTCTCTGATTTTACATTTTTTGTTGGAGCTTCCGGCAGCGCATTAAGGCCGATAGCTAAAATTTTTCTGTCGGCAGTGGAGGCCTGACGCTATAAAAAAACGCCGCCGCAAAACATTGCGACGGCGAATAATCTGTGTCGTTATGATATTCCCCTAGCATGAGGCGGCTGATCTTAACGTATTGCGGTCTTTTTCATCCGCCCGCGCCCAGTCTAATGACTAAATTAGCCGCAGTCGGTACGGTAGCGCACATAAGGCTTTCGCCAATGATTGAAAATGTAACCTGCTTAGTAAAGCACCGTGGAAACGCGATAAATCGCGTCTCTACAGACGACGGTTTAGGTATTAGCACTTATTGTTTGAATAAGCAGGGCAATATATCCTTCAAGTTCACTGGCAAAAACGACCCGTATTCATGGTTGATAGCGCTATTCAATCCTTATCACAAAAAATAGGGACATTACCTAATGATTGACCCGCATAACCGTAACCTTGGGCAAAACCATATCCTCGACTCGTTATCCGCCACCGAATACAAACGCCTTGCCCCCCATCTTGAACGGGTCGCATTACCGCTCGGAGATATTATTTACGAACCCGGCGACGAGTTGCGTTACGCCTATTTCCCCACGACCTGCATCGTATCGATGCTTTATGTCATGGAAAGTGGCGCGCCGGCCGAAATCGCGATGGTCGGCAACGATGGCGTCATCGGCGTTTCGCTTTTTATGGGCGGAGGAAGCATGCCTAATCGGGCGGTGGTGCGTAGCGTTGGTTACGCCTATCGGTTGCGGGCGCAACTCCTTTTGCAGGAATTCAACCGCGCCGGCGGATGCCGCAACGGAACGCTGCACGATTTGCTGCTACGTTATACCCAAGGACTGATTACCCAGATAGCGCAGACCTCGGTCTGCAATCGCCATCATTGCGTGGACCAGCAACTCTGTCGCTGGCTGCTGTTAAGCCTCGACCGGCTGCCTTCGAACGAGTTAATCATTACCCAGGAATTGATCGCCAATATGCTCGGCGTACGCCGCGAAGGCATCACGGAGGCCGCCGGGAAATTACAGAAGGCAGGATTGATTGCCGCCGCGGACGCGTCACGGTATTGGATCGGCCGGGATTGGAAGCGCGCGCCTGCGAATGCTACCAAGTGGTCAAAAAGGAACTCAACCGACTGCGCCTCACTTTCCAGAATGCTCCATTGACATCGCACACTCCCTTACACAGCGGCGGGCGGGTTAGAAGTGAATCATTAAGCGGCCGCCAAGCGTAGATCAATGTCACCATAGTCAGGATGTCAGATACACTTACCCGCCGTCATCCCGGCGCATTCAACTCGGTGAGTTTCATCGTAAATATCGCCGGAGATTGCTGCGTATTGTCGTAATGTCAGGGGCGTTATCTTTGCGTCTTTCTTTAGTATATGGTCAGTAATAACGTCCCGAAACATAAACTCATCGTTCTCACGCAGAGCGATCATCGTTATACACAGCGCTGCTCAAGAGCCGGCATGATACCGGACAGCCGACGTAGATAGCGCCTGAACGAAAACTATGGACAGCATGTATATCGGGTTGTTCAGACAAAATAATGAAACGGTGGTTTATAAAAAATTAATCTTCGATAGCGATAGGCTCGGAGTCGTGACTTGCGGCTTTTTCGTTCAGGCACTAATTACGCATGGCCGCATTGCCATGACCAAAGCGCGGAGTAATGTTTCCCATCGCTCGTTGAAGACAATACCCGCAAAACCGGATGTGGTCGGTGCGGCAACGAACATAGCGCGCATCTGCGGTAAATCATAATGCCGATTAACTTTTAAGGGTCGACTTCAGCGTAACGCGCGAATGCGGGAGTCGCAGGCTTATGTTCGATACCGTACCGACAATGCTTTATGCAGTAGATAGACTGGCTGCGGGTTTGTGGAATATCGCAAAGAACCTGAGTCAATCTCGAAACTTGTCGAGAAACCGATCGTTTCAAAAAGTTGGAGTGCAAAATATGAAATCATTTACCCCCATCATCGCTGCGTCGTTTCTGAGTGCAACACTCGTGGGAACAACCTGTGCGGCTGACATCCATGAGAAACAAAAGGACTTGGTCGAAAAACAACAGGAGGTCAGAGAGGCTCAGAAGGAACTCAAACAGGAGGTCCGCAAGGAATTGGTCGAGACTACCCATGAAGCCAATAAGGAGATGCTGCAAGTCAGCCGGGCCAGCAAAATTAACGGTACCAATGTAAAAAACACCAAAGGAGAAAACATGGGCGGCATCAAGGATCTGGTGATTGATCCTGAGAGTGGCCGCGTAGTCTATGCCGTGGTTTCTTTCGGCGGTATTTTGGGTCTGGGAAACAAGCTCTTTGCCATTCCATGGTCGGTATTACAATGGAATCGCGAAAAAGAATATTATGTCCTCGACCTGGATAAGGAGACTTTAAAAAATGCTCCCGGGTTTGATAAGAACCATTGGCCGGACAGTTCAAATAAATGGGATTTACAGCGCGAGGAGATCAATCAGTTTTATCACGTTAACCCTTAACCGGATACCAGGGGGCAGAACACTTTGGGCGCACCGCCCCTACTCCCGCTTGTAAAACATAAAAAACACGCTCGGAAAATCCTTTCCTGATTAGCAAGATGCTTCAGCTAGCGCTAAAAAGTTCGTCATTCTGGCAGGGATGCCGGAATCCAGTCACATGGATGTGAAGCCATGGACGGGTATCGAGCCTAAATCATGCAGCAATGGTATCGGCAAGTTACCGTCCATGGCGCTGGATCCGGCAACTGCTCCTGCGTTGCTCTACCTCCTGCATCCATGCAGTCGACCGGCATACCTGCCGGTATGACGGTGCTGGCTGAAGCATCTAGATAATCAGGAGATGCTTTAGCCAACCAACCGTAGAGACGCGATAAATCGCGTCTCTACGGGCCGCATTTTTTGGAACTGGCTGTTGATATATCGACAGCCATCAATCAACCGCTGCTGAATCAGCAACAATCCTCTGCCGATATGTCCTTTTTCCCTATCGGCAGCGTGAAATAAAAAGTGGCGCCTTTTCCATAGGTGCTATCGAAATGAAAAGCGCCTTCGTGGGCTTCGATCAATGAGCGGCTGATGGATAATCCCATGCCCGTGCCGTCTGCCTTGGTGGTGTAAAACGGCGTTAATATTTTTTGTTTTTGGTCTTCGGCTATTCCGGGGCCATTGTCCTCCACCTCGATTTGTATGTTGTTATTGAGCGTTAATCGACTGCGGATGGTCAGTCGGCGCGGCTGTTCGGCAGGCAAGGTCCGTAAGGAATCTACGCCGTTTCTGATCAGATTGATCAGGACTTGTTCGATTTGTATGGCATCGACAGAGAAACACGGCAGATTGTTTTCCAGCTCAAGCGTTAGTTCTATATCGTTCGGCTTAAATTCAGCAACGCACAGATCAATACAGTTACGGATTAATGGATTAACCTCGGCGATTGAACGGTGTTCCGGATTGGATTTGATAAATTTCCTCATCCGATGAATGACTTTTCCCATTCTTAACGCCTGTTACTGCGTTTTGGTTAGAATATCGGCGAGCTTTGTCAGATCGGGATTTTCAGCATTAATAAGGTTTAAACTGGCTTGGGTATAGCTGGAAATCGCAGCCAGGGGCTGGTTTATTTCATGGGCAATGCCCGAGGCCATTTCACCCATCAAGCCGAGGCGGGTAACGTGGGCGAGTTCGCTCAGATGGGCCTTGTCTTGCTGTTCAAGGCGAATACGTTCGCTGATATTGCTAAGCGTAATACGGAGGGTCGGCGCGCCGTCCGCATCCTGCGCGGTGATAGCCTCCAGATGCGCCCAAAATTGAGCGCCTTCATTATTCAACATCCGCAACTCGATCGCCTGTTGTTTATTGGATTCAAAGAGCTGTTTGCAGAACGCATAGTAAAGGCTTAGGTCCTCATTGAGCACAAAGTATGAGAACAGCTTGGTAAGCAATGTACGCCGAGGCAAGCCGAATAAGGTGGCTGCGGTAAGGTTGGCTTGCTTGATCAAATCTTTTTTGCTGACCGTGAAATAACTCACCGGCGCCAAATCATAGAGATCGAAATAGCGAGCCTTTTCAACTTCCAGCTCCTGCTGTGCCTGACGCAGCTCCACGTTCTGTAGCTCCAATTCGATCTGATGCACATACAGCTCGTGAAAGAGTTCTTTTTGTTCATCGGGCGACAGGGCCTTGAACCGTTCCGGTGAATACGTCGTTTTTTCCTGGAGAATCGCTTCGGCCTGTCGGTGTAGCCTGGTTTCCGGATCGGCCTGCACTAAACCGCGCATATCCGACGACAGGCCGGCAGCGGTGGGATGTTTATCAGTTCGTCTGTTCATTTGAGATCGTCCGATAGTTGATTCTGGAAAAATCGTTCCTGATTAGTAAGCTGCTTCAGCTAGCGCCGTCATTCCGGCATCCATGCCGGAATGACGGCGTTTTTTGCGTTAGCGGAAGCATCTTTATAATCAGGTATGGGCTTAAGTGGGAAGCCGTTGATAAGTCTGTGCTTCGTTTACCCGTTCCGTTGTCGCAACCGCATACATCTGCCCGGTCTCATTGATTAAAGCGGTGGCCATTATCCAAACTTCCACGGCAGTCTCCTTTTTGGTGAGCCGTTGCGTACGGTACGGCTTCATAATTTTACCTTTGCCAAGGTTAATCATCTTGGCCAACTCTTTCTTGCGCAGGGCCTCGGGGATTCTGTCGCTGACGTTCATCAGCAACGCCTCGTCTTCGCTCCAGCCGTACATTCTTACCGCTCCGGGGTTCCAGGCGATAATGCGGCCGCTCAGGTCCTGTACGGTAATGGCGTCGTAGGCATCGCGCACGACCACGGCTAAACGGAACAGCCTGTTAGCTTTCTCCAACTCATCTTCGATCCGCTTTGTCCCGGTGATGTCGACAAAGGTGATCACTGCGCCCTCAATAGTGTTGTCCAGCGTGCGATAAGGTTGGATGCGCATGGTGTACCACTTGTCATCCCTGGCCTGCACACGGTTTTCTATGGGGATCAGCGTTTTCAGGACCGAGTTAATATCCTCTCCCAGGCGGTCGTAGTTGACCAGGTTGGAGACGATGTGGTTTACGGGGCGGTTCGTGTCGCGCTGGAGCAGGTTGATGATCTGGGTAACCAGGGGGTTGAAGCGCAAGATGCGCAGGTTATTGTCGACAAAAAGTGTGGCGATGCCGGAGCCGTCCAGCAGGTTGTTCATGTCGCTGGAGAGCTGCGCCGCAATATCCACCTTGGCTTGTAATTCATTGTTGACCGTGGACAGCTCTTCGTTGACCGATTGCAATTCTTCCTTGGAGGTTTCAAGTTCCTCGTTGGTGGATTGCAATTCTTCGTTGACCGACTGCATCTCTTCGTTGGCGGATTTAAGCTCTTCATTGGACGACTCCAGTTCTACATGCGTAGACAACAGGTAGTCCTCCTTGGCCTGTAGTTCCCGTCTAAGCTCGGCAATCAGATGCACATTGTCGTCCGGGATGCGGCTTGCATTATTGTCGGCAAGCGCCAGTTGCATCTGTTCAGGATTGATGCCGGGCGTTTCCTCGAAAATGACCAAATAGAGAGGCGACTCAAGCGTGCCGGTCAATTTTGAGGTCACCGGCCGGATACTCAGGTTGACCAAGGTAAAATGGCCGTTGGTTTTAACGCGCAGGGCATTATCATGCATGATCTCCCCGGTCGTTGCCGCTTTGTGCAGGGTAATAGTCAGGCGGGACCGCAGCCCCGCCCTGGACATTTTCAGGATATTGTTGATGCCGACTTCACCCTCGGCAGGCTCCAGGTACATGCCGGTGCGTCCGTGCAGGTAGAAGATGTCGCCTTTGCTGTTGACCAGCGCGGCACAAGGGGCGAAATGCTGCAAGAGCATCTGTTCGGTTAGTTCGCGCAAAGGGAGTTTCGCAGGAAATGCGTTCTGGGTGATGTTTTGTCGAACCGCGGCGTTTATCGCCGTCATGGGCGGAATAAACAGCCGTTGCGATCCATGAGGGCGACCGTAAATATTTTCTTTACGCAGATAGAGTTTCGACTTGCGGTCCAGTGCGGAAAAAAGGTCGTCATACTCGCCTACGCTTTCGGAAGTGCCCAAGAACAACAGGCCCCCTTGATTGAGCGAATAGTGGAATAGAGGGATGATTTTCTTTTGCAACGCCGCGTCCAGATAAATCATGAGATTGCGGCAACTGATAAGATCGAGTTTTGAAAAAGGGGGATCTTTGATCAAGTCATGCTCGGAAAAGACCATCATATCGCGGATGCCTTTGTGGATACGGTAGCTGTTGCCGTCCGGCTCGGCGGTAAAAAAGCGCGCCAGCCGCTCCGGCGAGATGTCGTCGGAGATGCTCTCAGGATAAAGCCCGGTTCGGGCAGCGACAATCGCCCGGCGGTTAATGTCGGTGGCGAATATTTGCACCGTGTAACTGAGTTTTTGCGCCTCCATGGCTTCCACCAGCAGAATGGCGATGGAATAGGCCTCCTCTCCGGTCGAACATCCCGGAACCCACACGCGGATTACGGCGCCTAAGAGTTTGTTGATAAAAAGCTTGGCATTGACCTGTTCAGTCAGCGCCAAAAATGCCGCCGGATCGCGGAAAAAATTGGTCACGCCGATCAACATATCGAGAAACAGTGCCTCCACCTCGATCGGCGTCTGTTGTAAGTATTTAATGTAATCGTCAATGGCTTCAATCTGGTGAACGGCCATGCGCCGTTCGATGCGGCGGTTGATCGTATTGGGTTTGTATTGGGAAAAATCGTGCCCGGTCTGGTTTCGCAACAGAATGAATATCTTCTTCATCGAAGTCTGGTTCCGGAGCGTAAGGCTGGCGCCTAAGCGGCTGAGTTTACCGAAGGCGTGGTTGACGTAGTCGATCAGTTTGACGGGCATTTCTGCCGCCGGCAGCACATAGTCGACTAACCCTGTTGCGATGGCGCTGCTGGGCATGCTGTCGAATTCGATCGATTCCGGGGACTGCGCCATGACCATGCCGCATTCGCTCTTGATGAGCCGCACGCCTTGGCTGCCGTCGCTGCCTGCGCCGGAGAGCACGATGCCGATGGCCCGCTCATGCTGATCCTGCGCCAATGAACGGAAGAAGAAGTCGATGGGTAGGCGCTGACTGTCCGTCGTGGAGATGTTCAGCAAGTGCAACCTGCCGTTCTGAAACGCCATATCGCAGTTGGGCGGGATAATGTAGATGCAGTTGGGCTGCACGATCACGCCGTCCTCAACTTCGAAAACCGGCATCGGGGTGTAGCGTTGGATGATTTCAGTGAGCAGGCTTTTGTGATCGGGAGCCAAATGCTGCACCAGCACAAAAGCCATGCCGGGCTTGGTGTTTCGAGGTATGCCGGAGAAGAATGCCTCGAAGGCCGCGAGTCCTCCGGCCGATGCGCCAATGCCGACAATGGGGAACCTGCTGTGGGTAGCTTGAGGCGCGGCTGTTGTTGTCGGCACTTTTTTTCTTGTCATGGCATGATCTGAAAAGGTCAAGCGTAATGGTACGCGGCGCTCTGCGTATTGAGTTGAAATGTTTGTCGGCGTTGCTGTGTACACTTGTTTTGTGTATTCATATAATTTCACATAATACTCTTTAAAATGCAGGGGGAGGCGTTATTTCTGCAAAAGTTCAAAGCATGACGCGCGTCGTAGTCGTTCATGCTGAGTCCTTAGATAGCCTTGCGAAGCATGAACGGATTTGGGGCTCCCGCAAGACTGATGTTACGCAGTTAGTCGGATTTATACTGATTTAACGTTAAGATGTCGCCAGCGCGACAAACAGGACAAAAATTATCTGTGCGTAACATCAGGTAGTAACGCAAAAGTTATTCGTAATTAACTTTATTGTGTCAAACTGGTAACGATTACAAAAATTAAATACTCTGGCGTAAAATTAAGTGCGAATGGTTGCCGCTTGATGCTTAGGACTCCGTCAATAATAACTTCCGCTTAGGGTTCCCACGCTCTGCGTGGCAACCCAGTCAGGGACGCTCCGGCGTCCAACCGCAGAGCGGTTCAAGCTGCATTCCCACGCAAAGCGAGGGAACGATGAATTTATGTTTCGGAAGTTATTGTCGGCCATATCCTTGTCAAAGTTACGCTCACTTGAAAAAAAATGGCTGCTGGAAATCCTCGGTAATGCCGGTGAAAAATTCCAGATAACTTTTCTTACTTTAACAGTCCCTGGGGACTACCGGCCGCCATTTGATGAAGTCATTCCAACGTTAACTAAAAATACAAAGATTGTTTATGACTGCTCCACATAGCCCTCGACAAAACTACCTTCTCGAAACCCTGCCTGCTGATGGATACGAGCGTCTTTCCCAAAATCTGGAACTGGTCCAAATGCCGTTGGGCAAAGTCATTTACGAATCGGGGGACGAGTTGCGTCACGCCTATTTCCCGACAACCTGCATCGTATCGCTGCTTTATGTCATGGAAAACGGCTCTTCAGCCGAAATCGCCGTGGTCGGCAACGATGGCATCATTGGCGTCGCCCTTTTCATGGGCGGAGGAACCATGCCTAATCGAGCCGTCGTGCAGAGCGCAGGTTACGCCTATCGACTCCGGGCCCACCACCTTATGCAGGAGTTCGACCGCTTTGGCGGGCGTCGCTACGGGACGTTACATGATTTGTTACTGCGCTACACCCAAGCGCTGATTACCCAGATGGCGCAAACGGCGGTTTGCAATCGGCATCATTCCGTGGACCAGCAACTCTGTCGTTGGTTGCTGTTAAGCCTCGACCGGCTCGCTTCGAACGAGTTGACCATGACCCAGGAACTGATAGCCAATATGCTGGGCGTGCGCCGCGAAGGCGTCACGGAGGCGGCAGGAAAATTGCAGCAAGCCGGGTTGATTGAATACAGTCGCGGCCGTATCACGGTATTAGACAGGCCGGGATTGGAAGCGAGGGTCTGTGAATGCTACCAAGTGGTCAGAACGGAATTTGATCGCCTGTTGCCCCCGAGTCCGCAGCCTTAGCTCATTCGAGCGAAACACCTACCTGGAAATCGCAAAGCGAAAGCGACACGATAAGTTCCCTTCCCTTGGCCCACACCTGATTAGCAAGATGCTTCAGCCAACCAACCGTAGAGACGCGATTTATCGCGTCTCTACGGGTGCATTTTTTGTAACTGGCTGTGGGTATATCGAATATTTTGTTTCTGGCTGAACCATCTTGCTAATCAGGTTAAGTTAAGGATTTTTCCGTTCGCCCTGAGCCTGTCGAAGGGTGAATGGAAAAATCCGAAGCCGCTAAGTTAAGCCATTCATGATTCGACAAGCTCACCACGAACGGCTTAACTTAATGGCAGTGCCCTTGGCCCGATTAGCAAATGACTCAGGCAGCACCGAAGCCGCCGCGATTATCTGTGCGCCGGCGTACAGACCCTGGCGGGGGTTTGGCGTATGCTCAGACCCAGCGAAAAATATACGCTGCCGCTACATATCGCTCAATATTTTTCATCCTGGAAAAATCAGTTGGCGCATGCGTAGTCCGTTCACCAGACTGGAGAGCACATGGCACATCAAACCATTAATCACTACAATGCCTCGCCCGGCGACGCCATGCCCATCCGCAAATGGCTTGCAGGCATCTCCCAACTAACCTTACTCGGCGCTTTGCTTGCGTCCGGCTGTACCTCGGAACAGTCGGGCGGGCAAGGCAATCAGGCGCAGCAAGAGAAACACAGTTCCGCCGGCAAACCTGTTCACAAGGAGGTCGGCGAAGCGTCGTGGTACGGCCCTGGATTTCAAGGCCAGGAAACCGCCAATGGCGAAACCTTTGACCAAAAAGACATGACCGCCGCCCATCCAAGTTTACCGATGGGAACCAAGGCTCAAGTAACCAACCTCGAAAACGGCAAGAAGGTCGAGGTCAGAATTAATGATCGCGGCCCTTTTATTGAAAACCGCGTCATCGATCTTTCCGGGGCCGCGGCTAATAAGCTTGACATGAAAAAGGACGGTACCAGTCAGGTCAAGATTGAGACTAAAGCTGTCAAGAAAACACGCGCCGCCCGCAAGTTCGCAAAGACAAAAACCGCGCTAACTCAATCACGCAGTAAAGCTAAGTAACTGATGTTACGCCTTGTCCACGAAAAGCACGAAAGACACGAAAAAATAGAGAACAGTATATTTCTCGGTTAACGAGGTAATGCCAAGCATTTAGCCACATTCCTTTTGACAACGTTCATGACAGGTATATGACTTGATACAGGCATGAGAGGGACGCGCTTTGTTTTTTGCGTCTTTGTTCTGCTCTGTCTCCCCACTTTGTTTTTCGTGCTTTTCGTGCCTTTCGTGGACTACGCTTTATTTATTAGAGGCGTGCTCAACATCAGTAAGTAATGCGCCGGTTTTCAGTAAACCGGTGAGCGCTTCAGCTGTCACCGGACGACCGAAATAATAGCCTTGACCCTCATCGCAATGCAGGCCCTGAAGAAATGCAGACTGCTCCGGCGTTTCCACGCCCTCGGCAATGACTTGCTTGTTAAGGCTTTTGCCCATGCCGATCACCGCGCTGACGATGGTGGCATCGTCAGCGTTGTTGATCATGTGGTTCACAAACGACTGGTCAATTTTCAGGGTATCAATCGGAAACTGCCTCAAATAGCTTAGGCTGGAATAGCCGGTGCCAAAATCATCAATCGCAAGTTTTATGCCCATGTCCGAGAGTGCATGCAGCACTGAATCGCTAGACTCGGCATCCTGCATCAGCAAGCTTTCGGTCAGTTCGAGCTCCAGATGGATGGGCTCCAAACAAGTATCCTCAAGGGTTGCGCGGATGTTTGAGAGAAAATCCTTGTCACGGAATTCGAGAGCGGAGGTGTTGACCGCGACGGTGATCCGGGGCAATTCGGCCTGCTGCCAAATACGGGCCTGGAGACAGGCTTCGCGCAGCACCCAGCGACCTATCGGCAGGATCAGTCCGCAATCTTCGGCGATGGACACAAACTGCGTCGGCAATATCAGTCCCCGTTCAGGATGCCGCCAACGAATCAATGCCTCGACACCGACAATCGCGCCGCTGTGAAGATTTATTTTCGGCTGGTAGTACAACACAAACTCCTGCCGTTCCAATGCACCGCGCAGGTCGGCTTCGATGGATTGCCGTTGAACGGCCCGGTCATTCATGCCTTGTTCGAAAAACTTGTAATTATTGCGCCCGCTTTCCTTGGCGTGATACATCGCTGTGTCCGCGCTTTTGATCAAGGTCTCTGCATCCCGACCATCATCGGGGTAGACGCTGATGCCGATACTCACATTGATATGGAGTTCGTGCCCCTCAATTTGGTGAGGCTGCGAGATCGACGCGAGCATCTTTTGCGCAGACAGCGCCGCATCTTCTGCGTGTTCAATAAAGGAAAGCAGCAGCACGAACTCGTCGCCGCCTTGACGACTGATGGTGTCCGAATGGCGTACGCAAGCCAACAGGCGCTGGGCAACCGACTGTAACAATTGGTCGCCGACCGGATGTCCCAAAGAATCATTAATGTGTTTAAATCGGTCCAGATCCATAAACATCACGGCAAGTTGCCTGCCTTGACGACGAGCCAACTCAATCGCCTGCTTAAGGCGGTCTTGCAGCAGCATTCGATTGGGCAAATCAGTTAACGCATCATGATGCGCTAAATGATCCAGCTGGTCTTTAGCCATTTGGACTTGCTCGGCCAATTTCTGTGCCTCAATGGTAGCGATAACCAGATGTGCGTTCGCTTGCTGCAACATAGTGACGTGATCGTCGGAGGCCGCACGCATCGTCTCTGCCACGTGAATTCTCCGCTCACGCGAGCTGGCTTTCCCTTCGCGCAGCTGGGCGGCGTCTTCGCGCGAGCTGGCATTTCCTTCTCGCCGGTGAGCGGCGGCTTCGCGTGAAGCGGCTTGACTTTCGCGCCGATGTGCCGCTTCTTCGCGTGAAGTCGCGGTCTGTTCACGCAAGTCGGCGGCATTTTCACGCACCTGCGCGGCATCTTCCCGAGCAGTAGCCAATTTTTCGCGGCTTATAACGGCCTCCTCATTGGCAACGACAGTGCTTTCCCGACGCTGAATATATTTCTCATAGCGCTTCGGCAAGCGGTCATTATTCTGCTTAGTCGGACCCGGTTGATCAAGATCGGGGGCATTCGACGCGGCGTCTTTATCATTCATGTTCATTGCTGTCCTACTCCTGTTACCGGGGCATTCTGATTAGCCTTTGACGCAGTGGGTCGCCCCGACATGATTCCGTCATACCCTGATAAAACTTCTCCAATAACGATGCCTTGGTCTGTAATCTCAAACAGTCGAATATCCTTACTATGCATGCTGCCACGTACTTTAACGACCGAGAATACGCGTTTGAATTGTCCCGCGATTTCGATATAACGCAGCACAATGATCGCGTCGGCGAGAAAAGCGCTGCCGAATGGGCTAAAGCGCAAATCGGTGTAGCGGTCTTCCAATTCTGTCGTCATTAATATGGTCACGCCCCTATCAGTCAACTCGGCAATGAGCCTATACAGCGATCCGCGAAAATCCTCACTAAACTCGGGCGCCAGTGCCAGCTCAAACCCGGAGAGGGAATCGATAACGACGCGCTTTGCCTGCATGCGCTCAATCATTTCGATCAAATCATGCAACGTTTCATCAATCGATAGATCCAGGGAACGGGTGTTGATTACCCCGACATGTCCAGCTTTGATCAGCCCATTCAACTGCTTGCTCAGCTGTTGACTGGGACTCTTCTCAAACGCCGCAATCACGCCTGGCTCCCCCCGACGTACGCCTTCGGCGAGAAATTCCGTTGCCAAAATAGTTTTCCCGCAACCGGACGGCCCGACCACAAGCAGCGAGTATCCAACCGGCAAGCCGCCGGCCAACATGTCATCCAAACCGGGCGTTCCCATCGGAACACGTTCCTCAGCAGCGGATGTCTTGATTGCCGCCTTAGCCGTTGCGACTCGTTGAATAATTGCACGCGGGAAAACTTGAATGCCTTCATTACTGATACGGAAGGTATGCAAACCGGGCGCCTGGGCTTGACCACGCATTTTGACCACTTGTATCTTGCGCACCATTGAATTGCGATGCACATTCTGTGACAGCTGCAAAATGCCATCCGCTACGGTAGAAACCGGGCTGGATTCCATTTCTGACGTCATATATTCGCCGACTAAAAATGTTGTCGCCTGCCAGTTGGTCATTTTCATGACCAACTGCTGGATAAACCGTTGCAGTTCGGACGCGCCCTTTTCCTTCTGCTTTGTTAACCGTACAACTGATCGAAACGAATCGACAAATACTAGACTCGGCGCATAGGCTTTCACTTCTTCGGCAATACGCGCCAAAACACGCTCAAGATTTCCCTCCAAGAGATCTACAGACAAGTTGACGAAGCGGATCGATTTGTTGACTTTTGTAATATCAAAAAAAGGAAATTGCTGTTGATAACGAAGCATCTTCAAGGCGGGTTCACCGAGTACCGTAAAGAACAGCGCCCGATTTGTCGGGCTTGCCAACGAGAATATGATTTGGTGAGCGAGTGTTGTTTTTCCGCTTCCCGGTAAGCCCGCGATCAGGTTAAATGAAAATTCCGGCAGGCCTCCTCCCAACAGGTTATCCAGGCCGGGCACACCCGTTTTCAGAAGACGGATGCTTACTTTTTTATTCATTTTTGAACTCCTTGCCAGGGCTAACCAAAGCGTCATTGGTCCATGACGTGCGTAAAATACTGGTCGTTAACTGCTCGCCGATTAACGAGGCCAGGATGTCGGTAAATGTGATCAATAGCAGACTGTTGGCTTCTCTGGCTTGCCCAGGCGATTGAACTTCAAAGCTCTTTTTCAATTCCGCGAACCGTTGACCCGTCGGCGATGCAGTTGAGTCTGCCGAAAGCCAGGGAAATGTTGACTGTGTAAGGAACAGGCTTCTGTCGTAAAGTGAATTGAAACCACCTTCTCCAATAATCGAAATGATTTGAGCCGCCATTTGCTCCCATAACATAACCGCTGCATCCGCAACTTTTTCAGTACGTTGAGCGATGAGATTGCTAATAATCTGGTGCCTCAGTAAGCTACTGTTTTCCATGTAAAACACCGCTAATAGTAGATTGATATAAGGACGTTGATGGAATACAGCCGATGCTTCAATCCACCATCCCTATAGTTGCCGTAGGCGAATTCTCGGCACGACTGCATGGGCAGATACTTGCGCCTCGGCAATTATCCAATAGTAGGTGTTCTAGACGTTGCGACAGATTACCTAACGGCGAAATCACCTACAGCACTATTAACCTAAAAAAACAGCGTGGTGTCGTACAAATGATTTCAGGATAGGGGCTTCAACTTTTTCAATCAATATGTGCTATTACCTATCAAGCGAATTTGCTTGCTGAGCCGATTACAGCTTAGACGGGTAAACATTATGGGGTTCAAACGCCGTAAACGATGAGTCCATTGAGCGCACTGCAACGCGCGGCGATCCGATAAAAACGCCCGGCGTGCCGGGGACGATGCTCGGTCGTGATGGCAAAAGTTACCGGAACGAAGCCATGATCGCGTCCGGCTCGCTACTTTGATGCGCGCGCTTCATGGTAAGGTTTCCTGTTTTGAAGACGATACGTCGGAGTGGCGGCCTAATTGCCGACTTCCGTATCGAAGAGATTGAGCATGCCCCCTCACTCCAAAGAACAGGAAGACGATGACGCCCAAGGCAAACATGCAGGCTTGCGCTAACTGCAATCCATAGGGTATTTGGTTGACACTCAGCAGCAACGCCAATACAACGAGCGACGGCACCAAACCGAACACGATAATCAGCGCGATAATAAAGACAGGTTGTTCCGCTCCAGTTGGTTTCGTATAGGCAAAACCTGAAACGACTTTAATGATGGTTTGGCCAAATAGCACGGCTGAGCCAAATGATAATTCCGGAGTTTCAATGATCGCAAACAGTGATCTGCCGATACTCACGTCTACGATTGAAATCACGACCAGCGGAAGCACTATAAACAGCAGATCCCCCAAGATGGCATACATCGCGGCTATTCGATGAATCTTATGCGCTTCCTCGACGTTAAGTATTACGGATAGATCTTTAATCATTTAACAACGCGCCTGAAAATCTTAGGAGGATGTTCATGTGCCATCTCCACTGTCGAAACCGTAATATTGAAGAAAGGGTCGGAGCTTGATATATAACGCCTCCTGATTAGCTGGATGCTTCAGTCATAGACAAAATAAACAGCCAGTTCCAAAAATGCGACCTGTAGAGACGCGATAAATCGCGTCTCTACGGTTGGCTGAAGCAGCTTGCTAATCAGGTCAAGTTTTAGCTTCGCTGATAACGAAGAATGCCCCGATCTAATCATCGATACCACTGCTAACTCTTTCCTGCCCGGAAAAGCAGGAGTCCGCCGCCCGCCACTATCGCCCCCACACCCGCCCAAACCGGCACATTGACTGTTTCAGTATCTTTAACCGTCAGTTCTAACGGGCCTAACTTGGCTTCCTGTGTTTCCTTTGTATAGCTGAATTGTCCATACACCAGCCCCAACAGGCCGGCTATGATCAGCACGACTGCCACAATCTTGACTGCGCTCATCTTGTTTCTCCTATAAAGGCACATTTTAAAGCTCGCCATCCCGGCGGGATAGCCCGTTGCCGGAATGACGGCGTAGCACAGACACTTGTGCATAACGATGAAAGCTCCAGCTTGAGAACCGGCGCAAAACCGTTATTGCTAAGTTTGAATGCGGGTTTCCAGGCTGCCTGAGCGGTGCCGAATCACTCGTCGCCCGATACCCTGCCGCATAAGTTCATTCCCGCATCGTTACAAGACACGTCGACCTTGAATAACCCGCAGCAGGATCACAATGATCGCGATAACCAACAGAATGTGAATGAAACCACCCAGTGTGTACGAGGAGACCAAACCCACTACCCAAAGGATAATTAAGAGGAGCGCAAGAGTTTCTAACATTGGTTCTTCTCCGTAATAGGCCGTCAATTGACGGCGTTATAAACCGCAGATAAACAGATGAAGCAGACCGGAAACCGAAGCAATGCCTGCCCCCTTAAACCGGTGTGCTTCACCTTTATCGCCTGTTAAAACAGTCATTGAGAGCATTTCGTCGCGGCCGTTCAACAGGCCCGTCTGTCCGGATTTGGCTGTAAACGGCGCAACTGTGCTCGTTTTAATCGTCAAGTTTATCCTTAATATCTTCCTTGAGATCACCAAAGCCCTTCTTAACCTTGCCGGCGATCTTTTGGATATTTCCTTCTACCTCCATGCCCTCATCATCCAGTAACACCCCGGTCGCTTCCTTAACTTTACCTTTGGCTTCTTCTACCCGGCCTTTTATTTGATCTTTGTTCATGCGTTTCTCCTGATAGTTAATTTTTCTATGACCCGCAAGGGAGATTTCCCATTGCTTGCACACAATACAAGTAAAACTGAACCCAGTCGGTGCGGCACCGCACATAGGCATGGTGCAATCATAACGGAACGACTTCCCGGCTAGATTCTGCCCAATAGCACCAGAACGAGTAAAATGATCAGCACCAGCCCGAGTCCGCCGGTGGGGCCATAACCCCATTCCCGGCTGTGTGGCCAGGTTGGGAGGACGCCAACAAGCATCAGAACAAGAATTATGAGTAAGATTGTGCCAATTGACATGATAGTGCTCCTGTTTGAGAAAATACGTTATCTGAAAACCGTTCCTAAACGGCTCTGCCTTAGCCCGTGGATAGACATTCAGGTAAGGGTATGGTGCGTAAGCCCCAAAATACCCACAACGATCAAATACACGGCCACGAAATAATTTAAAAATCTTGGAACCAGCAAAATTAATATGCCTATCACCAGCGCCAGTAAGGGTTCGATTGCAATATTCATCGGCGTTATCCTTTGAGTTAAGTCGACTAAAAGTCTATAGGCAAGATTGAACCGGGTCTGTACGGTATCGAACATAAAAACATCGCCCGAGACGGATCGTGCCTAGCCTGGAGCGATGTTGCCGTTAGCGTTGGAGAGGATTGTTTCCACCCGGCGATTCAATTGACGACCCGCCGCCATGTCGTTGCCTGCAACCGGATACATACCGGCATAGGCGCATCAATGTCGTTAAATTAAGAACTGATGTAAAACAAACAGAATGTTAATCGAGGGGAAACGAGAGACTTACTATTGAATCATAATCGTGTGGACGGGTTAAATACCCCGTCCACACGCATTCAACGCATCAGACAACATTGGATTCCAGAAAATCCGCCAATTGCGAACTGGTAATCCTTAGCCGCTGACTCAGGGCGCGGGAAATATTCCAAACAATTTTAAAGGCCAAAGCGGGATGCTTGTCAGCCAAGATCAGCATACTGTCTCTATCTAACGATAAAAAAACAGTATCCTTTTCCGCACGGGCGGTCGCCGATCGGGGTTGCGCGTCAAGCACTGACATTTCACCGAACGTGCGTCCAACTCGCAGGGTTGAAATCAGTTTATTATTTTTGTAAATGCCAATCGCTCCTTTGACAATAATCCCCATAGAAGAGCCTAATTCGCCTTCTTTATAAATCGCCGTGCCTTTTGCTGCGGCATAAGGTTTAAAATAATGGCTTATCATCTGCAATTGTTCCCATGAAAAATCCGCCCCCCAATGCGAAGCATCCAGTACTTGGGCATTTGTTTCCAGGGTGTTTTCAATGGTGATTAATCGTGGGGATATAGATTCAGTCATAATGGCGCGGCCTATCTGATTATGTTGGTCAAAATAATAACACTTAAACCCTGCCAGCCTTGGCCGAAAACATGCCGGTTGACTCGAGTGAACTCAGCAATGCCTACTGTTTCGCGGACTCGCAGGTTAAATTGGACTATAGCAGTTATTGTCATAGGCGCCATAGACCAAGCAACTACGCTTAATCGATCGGAACCCGATCATTAACCGACTTGAGATTATGCCGTTTTCCGGGTTAGCGTAAATCGCAACTGTCCGGCATTTCTAATGCCTTTTCTTGCAATTGGGCTTATTATATCGGCCATTCTTGCCATGAGCCCTGATGCTTAACAACAATGATTGATGATAATGCGCGATGAAACCTTATAAGTTATTACTGCTTTTACTGCTAAATCCGGTCATCGTAGGCTGCGGACAGCCCGGTCCGCTGTATTTGCCCGGACAAGCGGCGCCGATTCATGTAGAACCGGAACACGCGCCAAAACCTGAACCCAAGCCGGAAAAAAACCAATAACCATGGATTATTTTAATTACCGAAACGACGAGCTTTTCGCCGAAGATATTGCTGTTTCCGACATCGTCTATAAATACGGCAGCCCTTGCTACATCTATTCAAGAGCTACGCTGGAGCGGCATTGGCACGCTTTCGACCGGGCTTTCGGCGAACAGGCGCATTTAATCTGTTATGCGGTAAAGGCTAATTCCAATATTGCGATACTCAATCTGCTGGCCCGTTTAGGTTCGGGGTTCGACATTGTGTCGCTGGGTGAATTGGAACGGGTGCTTGCCGCCGGCGGCGATCCTAAAAAAATCGTGTTTTCCGGTGTCGGCAAACGCGAAGATGAAATTCTGGCGGCATTAAAAATCGGCATTCGCTGCTTTAATATTGAAGTCGGCGGCGAACTGGACCGGATTAACCGGCTGGCCGGGCAGTTGGGCGTTATCGCGCCCGTGTCTTTCCGGGTCAACCCCGATGTCGATGCCAAAACCCATCCCTATATTTCCACCGGTTTAAAGGAAAACAAGTTCGGCATCGACATTCAACAGGCTATGGCTGAATATCGCCGTGCCGCGGCCATGCCCCATATCAGCGTGATCGGCATCGATTGCCATATCGGCTCGCAACTGACCGAAACCCGGCCGTTTCTGGATGCGCTGGATAAGATTCTCGACTTGGTCGCGGCGCTTGAAGCCGAAGGCATTAAGCTGCATCATCTGGATCTGGGCGGCGGCTTGGGTATTTGTTATAAAGACGAACAGCCGCCTGAGCCTGCCGAATATATTCAGGCGGTCTTGGCGCGGCTGGGTCAAACCGGTTTTGAAATTTTACTGGAACCGGGTCGCGCTATCGTCGGCAACGCCGGTATTCTGGTAACTCAGGTTGAATATCTTAAACCGACCGCCAATAAGAACTTTGCTATCGTCGATGCGGCCATGAACGATCTGGTGCGGCCTTCCTTATATAGCGCATGGCAAAACATTATTCCGGTCAACCGGCAAAATAACGCGGCGGAAGCGACGTGGGATATCGTCGGCCCGGTCTGCGAAACCGGTGATTTTTTGGGCAAAGACCGCACGCTTAAAATCGCTCAGGGCGACTTGTTGGCGATACGCTCGTCCGGCGCGTATGGTTTTACCATGAGTTCGAATTATAATTCCAGACCGCGCCTGGCCGAGCTGATTGTTGACGGCAGCAGCCTGCATGTGATCAGGGAACGGGAAACGATTGCGCAGCTTTGGGCGGGCGAGCACTTGTTGCCGTAAAATTTCATAAAAATTCACCACGAAGACACGAAGGGCACGAAGAAACCAAGATAAGAGCTTCGTGTTCTTCGTGTCTTCGTGGTGAGCAATTAAACTCGCTTATAATAGTGTAAACACCGACTCAATGATCAACTTCACTAAAATGCACGGCCTCGGTAATGATTTTGTGGTTATTGACGCCATCAATCAGCACATCGACTTCACGCCCGAACAAATCCGGCTGCTGTCCGACCGGCACTTCGGCATAGGCTTCGATCAGCTATTGCTGGTCGAAAAGGCGGTAAACGCCAATGCCGACTTCAAATACCGAATCTTTAACGCGGACGGCAGCGAAGTCGCTCAATGCGGTAACGGCGCGCGCTGCTTTGCCCGTTTCGTCCGCGATAAAAAGCTGTCGGACAACGACGAAATCTGCGTCGATACCGATTCAGGTCAATTACTGCTGCGCTTTGATGCCGACAACCTGATCACGGTCAATATGGGCATTCCAAAACACGCACCTGCTGAAATCCCGTTGCTGGCGGAAGAAGAGTCTAAATTTTATACAGTGCAGGTTAACGAGACTGAAAAAGCCTTCGGTGCCGTTTCAATGGGCAATCCGCACGCGGTCATTCAAGTCAGCGACGTTAAAACCGCGCCGGTGGCGGACTTGGGCAAAGCGCTGGAAAGCCATGCCTTTTTCCCGGAACGGGTTAATGTCGGCTTTATGCAAGTCGTCGATCGTCAACACATTAAACTGCGCGTGTATGAACGCGGCGCGGCTGAAACCCTGGCTTGCGGCAGCGGTGCTTGCGCCGCCGTGGTAGTCGGCATTGAACACAATCTGCTGGATCATACCGTCAGTGTCGACCTGCCCGGCGGTACGCTAACCATCAACTGGCCTGGCCGTGGCGAACCGGTGTTAATGACCGGCCCCGCCATTTCCGTTTTTGAAGGACAAATAACCCTATGAACGAACAGCCCCCGGAAATGACCCAACCGACCGACCTGGATGAAGAAAATGCCGCAATACTGCCGGGAGCCGTTGCGATCATGCAGTCGCCGGAACTCACTTCAGCCCAAGTTGAGGACTATCTGCGCAAACATCCCGAGTTCTTCCACGAGCACTTGAGTTTGCTGGAACACATGAGTATTCCTCATCCCACCGGCAGTGCGGTCTCGCTGATTTCAAAGCAACTGGAACTGTTTAGAAGCCGGCATCACGACATGGAAAACCAGCTCACCGCGCTGATAGATATAGCCAGGGATAACGATACCTCTCTGAACCGTATGCATAAACTGACCCTGGCGCTGCTGGATTCGACAACACTGGAAGAAGCGGTCGCCAATCTGGATGTGGTGCTGTCGGAATACTTTCTGATCGATTTTGTGGCGGTGCGCATCATCAAACACAATCAGGACGCCGCTATTACCAATCTGTTTATTGAACCGGACAGCAAAGACCTGGAACCGTTTGCCGCCGAGTTGGCCGCCAATCAGCCCAAATGCGGCCGCCCAACGATAGCGCAGGCCCGGGTACTGTTCGGCGAACTGGCCTTTGAAGTAAAATCCTGCGCGATTATTCCGCTGGCTTTTACCGAACTGGAAGGCATTTTAGCCATCGGCAGCCGCGAAGAAGGCCGCTTCCATTACAGCATGGGCAATCTGTTTTTAAACCAAATGAGCGAAATCATAGCAACCCGGCTGATCACTTTGTTGCAGCAACGCTAACTCCATGGACGCCGATGCCGAACTGTTGCTGGCTGACTTTTTCAAGCAGCTCACCGTTGAAGTTCGCGCCTCGGAACACACCGTAAAAAACTATCGGCGGGATCTTAACCACCTGTCCCGCTATTGCGCAGACAAGGCTATCAGCCGCTGGGCCGATCTGAAGCACACTGATGTTCGCGCCCATATCGCCGGCCGGCATCGGAAAAAACTAAGCAGCAAAAGTCTGCAACGCGAGCTGTCGGCTATTCGCAGTTTTTATAACTACCTGTTAAAAAACGGCCATGCCGCGGTAAATCCTGCGCAGCATATTCAAGCGCCCAAGCAAGCCAGAAAGCTTCCTAAAGTACTGGATGTCGATCAGGTATCCGGCTTACTGGAGGCCGGGCCCAGTTCATTGCTCGAAATACGCGACCTGGCCATGTTCGAATTATTCTATTCCTCCGGCCTGCGGCTGAGCGAGCTGTCGGCGCTCGATTTAACCGACCTGGATTTGCCGGACCGCACCTTGATTGTGCGCATCGGCAAGGGCGGTAAATCCAGAGTATTGCCGGTAGGCAGCAAAGCCGTGACGGCGATTGAAAACTGGTTGCGGCAACGCGCCGTAAAAATCCCCGCGATTGAACCCGCGTTATTCGTTTCACTGCGGGGCGTCCGGCTTGGTCAACGCAACATCGAATTAAGACTAAAACGATGGTGCGTCAAAAAAGGTATTGCCGAGCGTATCCATCCTCACATGCTGAGACATTCCTTCGCCAGCCATTTACTCGAATCCAGCCAGGACTTAAGGGCCGTTCAGGAACTGCTCGGCCACAGCAATATCGGCACCACTCAGATTTACACGCATCTGGACTTCCAACATCTGGCTGAAATCTATGATAAAGCCCATCCAAGAGCCAAAAAAAAACCGTGATAGCAACTTGCGCCGTAAGCAAATAACCAAAAAACCTGCTACCATGTAGCCAATTTTTCATATAAAAGCAGTAGGGTGAAATATTTTTCGATCCTACGAAAAAACCTCTTTACGGGACTTCGAAAATGGCGGCAAACGATACACTGAACGATATAAAATCTAAAGGGATACTCTGGGGCTTTGGTGTTTTTGTCCTCGTAGTAGTAGTCGTCCTGGTCTTTTTGGGAGCTTGGTGGGGCAGAGAGCCGGGGCAGTTTAATGTCATGGACGAAGCCGTAAAACGCGCCGAAGAAACCCACGCCACTGAAAGTATGCCGGTCGGCTATGTCTATACCAACACCCTGGCTCATATCGCCGAGGTTCTGTTGCATAAAAGCGGCGGCTATATTACTAACGACGTCGCCCCTCCCGGCGTATTCCTGGACAACATTTCCAACTGGGAATACGGCGCATTGGTTATGCTGCGCGACGCCACCTCGGCCTTAAGAAATCACTTTGCGAGAGATCAATCCCAATCGGCTGAAGATCCGGACCTGGCAATTGCCGAACCTTATTTCTATTACGAAAACGACTCGTGGGCGCTGCCGTCAACGGAAGCCGAATATCAAAAAGGCGTCGAGGCGCTGCATAAATACATGGAGCGCCTGCAAAAATACGGCGGCCCCGTAAAAAAAGCGCAATTTTATTCGCGTGCCGACAATCTGTGGCAATACACCGAAGTTGTGATTAAGCGTCTGGGCGGGCTTTCCACCCGTTTGACCGCAAACAGCGCCGGCGGCAACTACGGCCCCGGATTAACCGAACTGGAAAAAGAAGCGGCTGATGAAAAAGGCACCACCATCGCCAAAGTAACCTGGCTGGAGATAGACGACGTTTTCTACGAAGCGCGCGGTGCAAGCTGGGCGTTATTGCATATCCTCAGAGCCATCAAGCACGACTTTGAGGATATTTTATTGGACAAACGGGCTATGCGTACCGTGGACATTATGATCAAGGCGCTGGAAAACGCCCTGACCCCCATTTTAAGCCCGATGATTTTAAACGGTAGCGGCTACGGTCTTTTCGCCAACTACTCCCTGTCAATGGCAAATTATATAGCGCGTGCTAATGCGGCGGCTCTTGATTTGCGCGACATTATGAACCGAGGTTAATTACGATGGATGAACAAATCAACTACAACTTGACACAACTTAGCACCTGGAAAAGAATTTTCTTTATGCTGATTTTTGCGGCTATCGGCGGACTGGTCAGAATGCTGCTGTGGGCCGTTATCATATTGCAAGTCGCATCAACGCTGCTGACCGGCAAAGCTAACGTCAATATTCTTAATTTCGGCCGCAGCCTGTCCATTTATACCTACCATATTTTGCTGTTCCTGACATTCAATACCGAAACCCTGCCCTTTCCTTTCTCCGACTGGAATATGACGGCTGACCTGAACCTCCCGGAAACGAAGAACTCCGCAAAATAACATCAGGCGATTTATCCACGAAGGCCGAAAGTAGGCGCCTCTAGGCGACACCGAATGAATCAGCGCTTCGAGCGCAGTCGATAGATTGGTATCTCTTTGAATGTGCTTTCGTGCCTTTGTGTTTTTCGCGGATGAAATGATTTTTCCAGATTAATGAACCCTAAGCGCAAAATCATTCATATCGATATGGATGCCTTTTTTGCGGCCGTAGAGCAGCGCGATTTCCCGCAATACCGCAACAAACCGATCATCGTCGGCGGCGCTCCCGACTCTCGCGGAGTTGTCGCAACCTGTAGCTACGAAGCAAGACAATACGGCATCCACTCCGCGATGCCTTCAGCTCATGCCTACCGTTTATGTCCGCAAGCTATTTTTGTAAAACCCCGCTTCGATGCTTATCAAGAAGCGTCAACAGCCATTCGCAACATCTTTGCCGACTACACCGACCTTTTTGAGCCTCTTTCCCTGGACGAAGCCTATCTGGATGTCAGCAATTCCAGCCTGCATCAAGGCTCTGCGACATTAATAGCCAAAGCCATCAAGGCGGAAATCAAGCAAAAAACCCAGTTGATCGCTTCGGCGGGCGTTTCTTATAATAAATTCCTCGCCAAGATAGCCTCGGATATCAATAAACCGGACGGACTTTATTTAATCACTCCGGAACAAGGACCTGACTTTGCCGAACGGCTGCCGGTCGAAAAGTTTCATGGCATAGGCAAGGCCACTTCGTTAAAAATGCACTCATTGGGCATCAAGACCGGCAAGGATTTGAAGGCATTGCCGCTGGAAACATTGCAGCACTATTTCGGCAAAGCCGGACTACATTATTACAGTATTTCAAGGGGTATAGACAACCGCCCGGTCAATAACTATCGCGTCAGGAAATCGATAGGCGTGGAAATTACTTTTCAGCAGGATATTAAGGTTAAACAGGATGTCATTGCGCAGTTGCAAAAACTACTGGAAAAGGCCTTAAGCAAAGTCGCCGAAAAACAGCTGCTCGCCCATACCCTAACCGTAAAAATAAAATATCACGATTTTGTGCAAATCACCCGAAGCCGGACACTGCCGCATGTTATTACCGCAGCATCGGCCCTCGTCGACATTTTTGAAGAGTTATTGAAAAACACCGATATAGGCAGGCGCGATGTTCGCTTGCTGGGGATTACCCTGTCGTCGCTGGAAGCTAAGTCCGGGCAAACGCATTTCCGGCAAATGGATTTATTCAACGATTGCCGGTGAGAGGCGCTTAAGCGTCCTCCTGTTCATCCTCGAATCCTGTTTCATCATCCGCTTCGCCTTCAACCTTAAATAACTCTTTCAACTGCCGATACAGCAGGCGGGAGGATTTGGGCGGCTTGCCGGCTTCGGTTTCTTTTTGAGCATTACGCAATAATTGCCTTAATACCTGCCGGTCGGCATGAGGTTGCTCATCCAACAATTCCGTCAACGCGTCATTGCCATCGCTAATCAGCCGATCCCGCCAGCGTTCGGCGATATGATGCTCCCTGACCGCATGAGCACTTTTATTTTTGATCCGCGCCAATTTCTCTAAAATGGGCTCCACATCTGCCTTATGAAGCTGACCGGCAATAAATTTCAGCAACCGCTTTCTTGCGCCTTTATGCGGCATTGCCGATACTTCGACAACGGCTTTATTGATGACCTCCGGCAGCTCAAGCGTTTTTAATTGCCCCGGCGATAACTCGGATATTTCTTCGCTTAACTCAAAAAGAGCAGCCATATCTTTTTTGATTTGGGTTTTATTAGGCCGGATCGCGTAATATTCAATCTCTTCATCATCGTATTCGTATTCGTCACTCATTTCATCTCAAACCATTGCGATTAAAAAATACCGGCACCGCCGCTCAATGCGCTTAACTCATGCCTGTTGATTCATTTTACAGCATTTTCAATCAGCCTGTTTTTTGCTCGGCCATACTAATGGTCCACTCACGCTCAATAGTTGCATCCAATAACACACGTCAAATAAATCCCAGGCAATAAAAAACCAGCAGTCTCTAATTAAAAACTGCTGGTCGTTTGAGATAACTACCGATAATTTACTTGGCTTTTTCTTCTATCTTTTTCTCCGTTTTTTGATCCGCGGCAACCGCCGCGTCGCTTAACAAAATATCATTTTTAATTTTTTCGACGGTTTTCGCACCGATGCCGTCAACATTAACCAAATCTTCCACTGTTTTAAATTCACCTTTTGTTTCCCTGTACTTAACAATGGCTTCGGCTTTTTTCTGGCCGATGCCTGACAGGGCTTCCCCTATGGTTTTTGCATCGGCGGTATTGATGTTGACAGGCGAGGCAATAACATTAAACGAACAAAAGGCGGCAAATAACACGACTAATAATCTAAGCATCTTTATTTTCCTATTATAAAAAATTATATGATTTATGATTTTCGAATAGTCTTATAGTTGCCAACCAAAATTATTATTAACCATTCGCCGCTTAGTTTAGACGCTTGCCCTGCAAATACAAATTTTTTATCTCCCTATCGCGTAATAGGTTAATCCGCTTCGCTTAACCCTGTCCGGCTCATACATATTACGGCCGTCAAAGATCACCTTATCATGCAGCTGTTGGCTCATCTCATCAAAATCGGGACTGCGGAATTGCTTCCATTCGGTAACAATCACCAATGCATCGGCTTGTTTCAAGGCATCCTTGGGAGAGCCGTAATAACTCAAACCCGGCTTGTCGCCATAAAGCCGTCTCGCTTCTTCCTGCGCTTCAGGATCAAAAGCCTGCACGGCTGCACCGGCATCAATCAAAGCTTCCAGCACAACCCGGCTTGGCGCATCGCGCATATCATCGGTATTGGGTTTAAACGCCAGACCCCACAGCGCGAATACCTTACCGGTTAAATTGCCTCGATAATGCTTATTAATTTTTTCGAACAAGCGGTGTTTTTGCCGATTATTAACATTCTCTACCGCATTGAGCAATTCTGCATGATAGCCCTGTTCCTTTGCCGTTCTTTCCAGCGCTTTTACGTCTTTGGGAAAACACGAACCGCCATAACCGCAACCGGGGTAAATAAAGCTGTAACCGATACGGCTATCGGAACCTATGCCATGCCTGACCTGCTCTATATCCGCCCCCAAGTGCTCGGCCAAATTTGCCAACTCATTCATAAAGCTGATTTTGGTCGCCAGCATCGCATTCGCGGCATACTTGGTTAATTCGGCCGAACGTATATCCATGATGATGACCCGGTCGACACTGCGGTTAAACGGCGCATAAAGCGCCTTGAGCAATTCCGCCGTTCTGGGGTTATCGGTGCCGATCACGATCCGGTCCGGCTTCATAAAATCATCCAACGCCGCGCCTTCTTTCAGGAACTCGGGATTTGACACCACATCGAACTCCAGCTCTTTCCCGCGACTTGCCAAAATCTGCCGCATAACCGTTTTAACCTTATCTGCGGTACCCACCGGCACTGTCGATTTATCAATTACAACCCGATACTCGTCCATATTTTCGGCAATACTTTTGGCAACCGCCAACACGTACTGCAAATCTGCCGAACCGTCGTCATCCGGCGGCGTGCCCACGGCGATGAACTGAAACACGCCATGATCCACGGCCTCCTTAATATCGGTAGTAAATCTTAAGCGTCCTTCCGATTGATTCTCCTTGACCATAGTCTCGAGTCCCGGTTCATAGATCGGAATAATGCCCTGTTGCAGCTTGGCAATTTTAGCCTGCTCAATATCGACACAAACAACATCGTTGCCGACTTCCGCAAGACAGGCGCCTGTCACCAAACCCACATAACCGCTTCCGAATATTGTAATTTTCATTTTTTCAACTTTAAATTATTTGTTTAAAATATACAGGCACTTATGCACCATAGAACCGCTACTATCGAACTATGAAAAGTTAGGTGAAGCGCCCCTTGCGGCATGACGATTTTATTGAATACACCCAAGTCGTACCGGTCTACTGGACCTATTTTTTCACTAGAAGTCCTATCCTAATAAAAACCGGATTAGTTGCTTTTTTAACCGGACAAGTCGTGCTCACGCCCCTTGCCTACGTCCATGTAGGCAATGATTGCTTGTTAGATTTGCCGGCATTGACCTATCATAACCACCACGTTTTCAAATTATTGACTCTCGTTTGATGCAAAAAAACACCGCGCCCAATAAGCAACTTTTTAGCGGATTTTCCGCGCCCGATACCGACCAAATAAATCGGGCGCTGGCGATTATCGCCCAAATCCCTGAAGATCCGCAGTATTTTCGCCCCAAAGGCATTGAGGTCGCGGCAATCCTGATGGACTTCAATGTCGATCTGAAAACTATCCTGGCCGCGATATTAAGCGATCCGCGCTTAGCCCATTTAAATCCGAAGCCTAACATTAAAGAGCAATTCGGCGAAACCGTTGCCACACTGGTTAACGATGTTAACTGGCTGAATAAGTTAACCGTCTATTCTCTGGAAATGACCGATCAACCGAGCCAAACGGAAACCTTGCGCAGAATGCTGCTGTCCATGACTCAGGATGTCCGCGCCGTGTTAATAAAACTGGCTTACCGGCTGCAACGACTTAAGGTTTTACCCAAGGAGTCTTACGAACTCAGGCGCTTTATCGCCCAGGAAACGCTGGACATTTACGCGCCGATTGCCAACCGCATGGGGATTCATCAGCTGAAATGGGAGCTGGAGGATATGGCTTTCCGCTACCTGAAGCCCCAATCCTATCGTCGCATTGCCAAGTCCTTGACCGATAACCGCGTGCAGCGGGAAAACTGCATCAACAAGTTTATTGCCCTGCTACAGAAAAAGCTCGCCGAAGAAGATATTTCTGCCGAGATTTACGGTCGTCCCAAGCATATTTACAGCATCTGGAAAAAGATGCGCCGCAAGCAACTGGGCATAGAAGAACTTTACGATCTATTGGCAGTACGCGTTATTGTCGACAACCTGACCGCCTGTTATGCCACCTTAGGCATGGTGCATAGCCTTTGGCAAACCATTCCCAAAGAATTCGACGATTACATCGCCAACCCCAAAGAGAACGGTTACCAGTCCTTGCATACCGTGATTATCGATACCGAGGGCAATCGTATCGAGGTGCAAATCCGCACCCAACAGATGCACGACTTTGCCGAACTCGGGGTTGCCGCGCACTGGTCTTACAAAGAAGGCGGCAAGCATGACGCGGCCATCGAAAAAAACATCGCCTCGTTGCGCAAGCTGCTGGACGAAACCAGTCCCGAGCGTAGCCGCAAGGAAGGCAGCGACGAAGCGCTGTCGGAAAACTTCCGTAGCGAATTATTCAATGATCGGGTTTACGTTTTGACGCCGGCCGGCAAATTAATCGACCTGGTTAAAGGCTCGACGCCGCTGGATTTTGCCTACGCCATCCATACCGAGATAGGACATCGCTGCCGCGGGGCAAAAGTCAACGGTCGCATTGCGCCGCTGACCTATACCTTAAAGTCCGGCGATCAGGTTAAAATTTTGACGGCAAAAGAAGGCGGCCCCAATCATAACTGGATCGACCTGAATCTGGGCTATTTAAAGACATCGGCTGCGATCGGCAAAGTCAAAAGCTGGTTTAAAAATCAGCAACAAACTCAGAATATGGCCACCGGCAAGGCTATTTTAGACAGAGAAAGTCAACGCCTGGGCCTAAAAATGCTCAATCTGGCGGAGCTGGCCAAACATTTCCATCAGCCGGATACCGATAGATTGCTCGAAGCGATCGGCCGTAGCGACATTAACAGCCGCCAGCTTGCGGCGTTTTTCAAGATACCTGAACTGGAAGCCCCACCGGCCTCGATTCAGCGTAAAAAGCCCGAGCCTCAGGCTAAATCAGTCATTTCCGTAGAAGGCATCGATAATGTCCTGACTTCTTTTGCACATTGCTGCTCGCCGGTTCAGGGCAATGACATTATCGGCTATATTTCCCACAAAAAAGGCATTACGATCCATCGCAAAGACTGCGAAAACATCCTGCACCTTGGCCCCGAAAAACAGGCTCAGCTCATTTCGGTTAGCTGGGGCGCAAAAAAGGCCAGCTACGCTGTGCCTATTGTTATCCATGCCTTTAATTCGCAAAATTTACTCAATGACGTTACCCAAATTTTGGCCCAGGCTAAAATTCATATTTCCAATGCGGCGCTGGATACCCACCCCGACTTTTCAGCACTACTCAATTTGACCATTCAAATTGAAAACACCGATCAATTAAGCCAGGTTCTTAATAAAATAAGTCAATTGCCTAATATCGTCGATGTTAAGCGTAAAACCTGACGCCACGCACCTTTAACCCTACACCTAAACCTTATGTCTCAACAAACACCAAAACGCCTGATCCTGGTTGACGGTTCCTCTTTTTTGTTCCGGGCTTACCATGCTGTTCCGCCGCTGACCAACGCGAACGGCGAGCCCACCAACGCCATCTACGGCGTCAGCAATATGTTGCGCAAACTGATTGCCGACTATCACAGCGACTACATCACCGTGGTCTTCGATGCGCCGGGCAAAACCTTTCGCAACGCGCTTTACGATCAGTACAAGGCTCATCGACCGCCGATGCCTGATGATTTGCGGGTGCAGATCGCCCCGCTGCACAACCTGATTCGGGCGATGGGTTTGCCGCTGATTATCGAGTCCGGCGTGGAAGCCGACGATGTGCTCGGCGTACTGGCGCAACACGCCGAGCAACAAGGCTACGACGTGATCATTTCCACCGGCGACAAGGACATGGCGCAGCTGGTCACCGAGCACATTATCCTCGAAAACACCATGTCCAATAGCCGCATGGATATTCAGGGCGTTATCGACAAATTCGGGGTCAGGCCCGAACAGATTATCGATTATCTGGCCTTGATCGGCGACACCGTCGACAACATTCCCGGCGTACCCAAAGTCGGCCCTAAAACGGCGGCAAAATGGCTGGAACAATACAACACCCTGGAAAACCTGGTCGCCCACGCCGATAAAATCACCGGCAAAATCGGCGAAAACCTGCGCGCCAGTTTGGATCAACTGCCGTTATCCAAACAACTCACCACCATTAAATGCGACCTCGATTTGCCCTACGACATGGAAGACTTGAAACAACGGCCGATGGACAAGGCGGAACTAAGAATCTTATTGGCCGAGCTGGGCTTTTCGTCCTGGTTAAAAATGCTGGATGCTTCGACTGAGCCCAGCACGGGTTCTTCGTCTACGCCTGACCTGAGTCCTATTGAAGCCGCACAAACCGAAGACAAGCCCGCCAAAATCGATTCCAGTTATGAAACCGTGTTAACCGAACAGCACTTTAACGACTGGCTGGCCCGACTGGAAAAAGCCGAATTGTTTGCGTTCGACACCGAAACCACCAGCCTCGATTACAGCCAAGCCCAGATAGTCGGTGTATCGTTTGCGGTAACGCCGGGCCAAGCCGCCTACGTGCCGTTAGCGCACGACTATCCCGGCGTGCCGGATCAGCTGGATCGCTCTGCAATACTGGAAAAACTGCGCCCTCTGCTGGAAAATCCGCATAAAGCCAAGCTCGGTCAAAACCTGAAATACGACATGCATGTCCTGGCTAATCACGGCATCGCCTTACGCGGCATCGCCCACGACACCATGCTGGAATCCTACGTACTGAACAGCACCGCGACCAAACACAATATGGATGACTTGGCCAAAGAATATCTCGGCATTGAAACCATCCATTACGAGGATATTGCCGGAAAAGGCGCAAAGCAAATAGGCTTTCAGGAAGTGTCGATAGAACAAGCCGCACCTTACGCGGCGGAAGATGCCGACATTACCCTGCAACTGCATCAGCTGCTAAATGCAAAACTGGCGCAACAGCCAAGACTGCTTGAGTTATATACGGACATGGAAGTCCCGCTGATTAGCGTACTGGCCCGCATCGAAAACAACGGCGTATTAATCGACGCGGCGATGCTCGCGCAGCAAAGCCTTGAGCTTTCCAGCCAGATTATCTCCCTTGAGCAACA
>Ga0207975_100117_pt1 | contig 70108 bp, 62 predicted proteins | sample LakWasMe91_HOW11_2_FD_183913 | JGI IMG/M metagenome (GOLD analysis project Ga0207975, IMG submission 183913) | Freshwater sediment methanotrophic microbial communities from Lake Washington under simulated oxygen tension - Sediment Metagenome... | ecosystem: Environmental > Aquatic > Freshwater >...
CGTCTAGCGATACCGTGAAGACCGCATTAGCACCTTCGGTTACAACCGGACTGCTGATGTTCAACGTTGGCGTAGCATCGTTGTCATTGATCGTCGCTGTTCCTGTGGTCGTCGTGTTAGTGGTATTGGCTGATGTCACTGTTCCTGTCAAAGTAAAGTTCTCTGATGGTTCATCGATAACGTCATCTGTAGTCGGAACACTCACCGTTACCGATGTTTGTCCAGCAGGGATCGTTACCGTAGTTGTCACTGAAGTATAATCCGATGTTCCGGCAGTGCCTGAAGTAGTTGTAACATTAATTATGGTATTTTCACAAGTGCTAGTATTCAAACTTAAAACAAAAACAGCATTAGCTCCTTCTACAACAGCTACATTTGAAATACTAAATGACGGCAAGGCATCTACCGTTACAGTGGCTGATGCTGAATTTGCCGAAGCACAAACCCCACTTTGTAAAACTGCTCTGTACGACGTTGTTGTCGTTAGATTCGTTGCTGTTAAAGTAGTTGCCGTATTAGCAATTGGGGTTCCTGCTGTAGCAAAATTATCTAATGAAGATTCCCATCTTACTATCGTTCCTGTATGGCCTGATAAAGTTAAAACCGTACTGTTGGTTCCTGTACAAACTGAAGCACTTCCCGCAACGGTTCCGCCAACTGAGGCTGGATCTACCGTTACCGAAACAGCTGTTCTTGAGCTCTCACAGCCGTTTACCGTTTGGCTCGCATAATACGTCCCTGTTGCCAACGTTTCTGTTCCTGCATATAATGTACCGGCCGTTGCCGCATCGTACCATTTGATCGATGTGCCTGTGGCTAACAAGTCGCTTACTTTTTTACCCTCAACCGAACAGAACGTTTGTGCTGAAGCAATCGGTGCCGATGGCGTTGGCGTTACCGTTACGCTTACCGAAGTTCTGCTGCTCTCACAGCCGTTTACCGTTTGGCTCGCATAATACGTCCCACTTGCCAACGTTTCTGTTCCTGCATATAATGTACCGGCTGTTGCCGCATCGTACCATTTGATCGATGTGCCCGTGGCTAACAAGTCGCTTACTTTTTTACCCTCAACCGAACAGAACGTTTGTGCTGAAGCAATCGGTGCCGATGGCGTTGGCGTTACCGTTACGCTTACCGAAGTTCTGCTGCTCTCACAGCCGTTTACCGTTTGGCTCGCATAATACGTCCCTGTTGCCAACGTTTCTGTTCCTGCATATAATGTACCGGCTGTTGCCGCATCGTACCATTTGATCGATGTGCCTGTAGCTAACAAGTCGCTTACTTTTTTACCTTCAACCGAACAGAACGTTTGTGCTGAAGCAATCGGTGCCGATGGCGTTGCCAACATTGCCGCATTACTAAACGAAGCCGAAGCAGCCGATGTACAAGTCCCATTTCCTGATGTCACCGTATAGGATGTACCAAGAGTCATTCCACTTATCAATCCCGATGAATCGACAGTGATTCCAGCCGTAGCAGGATTAAATGTATAAGTATTCGATGCGCTGTAATTGCTAATCGTACTAGTCCCCGCCGATGAACATGTGGCCGCTGTCAAGGACAAAGTCGGAACCACCGGAATAATACATAAATTAGCAATTGTAGAAATTACGCTTCCGCAAATGAAATTACTTTGGGTAACAACATCTCTATATTTATAACCATTCATTCCTGCTGTTGCACCGGTAATATTTAGAGTTGCTGTCGTTGTCGTAGTGTAAACACCTGTATTGGTTAAATTCGTCCAAGTAGCACCATTGTTAGTACTTACTTGCCATTGGTGTTGTGTAGTTCCTGATCCTGGAGTTGTAACTGTTGTTGTAAATGCTGCATTCCCTCCAATGCTAGTAGATTGATCAGTTGGAGTTGAAGAATTTAATGTACTGGCAGAACCAGCATTTATGGCATTTGCATAAGTTCCCGCATAGGCTGCAGTAGTTACTTGACCATTCCCATTTACCGTTGGTGTCCCAATTCCATAAACTCCTCCATCTCCACCATCGGCTGTAGTTAAATTATAATATTCATTAGCATCAGAACAATTATCATTATCAGAATCCAAATCGATTTGATTTGGTATTCCGTCACCATCGTTATCACAAGAATATTCTGAGCGTAGCGATATAACTTGTTTCCTGCTAACAGTACTTGTATGTGTACCGGTTATTCCAAACACAAATTGACCCGTTGTATAACTGCCAAACAATGCCTGATAGGCATAAGTTAAATCAGTTTCGACTACATTTGGAGCGGGTATCACATTAGGTCTAAAAGAATTATAACCTGACGGACCTCCAGAGATGAATCCATTATTATTAAGATTGGAACCAACAATTAATGCTTCTGCATTTAAAGAAGATGAATATCCCCCAACATCTCCATAATTATTAGTTCCGCCATTACCGTCTAAATCTGCAATCGTAATCCATAACTTACTAATTGAAACAGGTGTTCCTGTCGGATTTCCGGCAGTAGCAGAACCAGATTGAACAATGCTGAGAGAATAGGTAACATACGGATTTTCATTTGGAATCGCACCTGATAATTGCAACGTTCCCAAAGGAGAAGCTGTGGTTATGTCTAACTGACCAGAAGGAACTTGTTTGTTGATTATTTTTATGACGGCATCATAATTTACTCCTAAATAATTTATAGCATTTGTTTTTAATAAATAATCGTTGGCATTAATATTGGATGCCGTTCCCGTACCTGTTAAAAAAGTTAAACCATCGAGAGAAACATTTGTGGTTGATTGTGAACATTCGTCTGTATCTAAAATACCGTCATTATCGTCATCCAAATCAACTGAATCAGAAATACCATCATTGTCATTGTCTGAAGCTGGCATTGTAATAATTATATTCTTAGTAGCTTGACATCCGTTGGTATTTGTATAAGTAATTGTTGCCGTACCAGGAGAAACCCCTGTAACCACTCCTGTACTTGTCACTGTTGCAATTCCTATGTTATTAGAAACCCAAGGATTACTAGCCGCTGCAGTTGCACTACCTACGAAAGTAGTAGAGGCTCCTTGCGCAATTGTAATTGCTCCGGTAATGGTAGGTGATGCGTATACCGTTACGGTTTTGTTAGCCGTATTAACACAACCTCCAACAGTTACTGAATAAGTAATTACCGATGTTCCTAATGAGACAGCAGTCACTAATCCTGTTAAGGCGTCAACTTTAGCAACAGCAGGAGTGGCACTAGACCAAGTACCCCCTGAAGTAGTACTTGTCCAAGTTGCTGAATTTCCAATACCACATATTGGACTAGTCCCTGATATTGTTTGAGCAGTAGGACTATTCACCGTTACGGTTGCGACATTACTCATTGTTGTACCTGAGCCATTTGAAACTAGCACACGATAGTATGTTGTTGAATTAAGAGTCGCCGTTGTGTAATTTGCTGATGTTGCGCCTGAACCACCAACAACATTAGCATAAGTTCCTCCAAAAGATGAAGCCGACTGCCATTGGTAACTCGATGCACCCGAAGCACTAACACTTAATGTAGTTGCTGAACCACTACAAATAGAAGCACTTGCAGGTTGGGTCGATATAACCGGTGGACTTGAATTTGAATAAACAGTTATTGAAATTGGATAAGTACTTGAACAGGCACCTCCTCCTATAATTGTCAAAATCGCTGAGTAACTGCCTACAGCGGCGGCAGCGGGTACAGTTACATTAATAGGGCTCGAGGACAATGCTGCACTACTAACATCTACAAATCCTTGGTTTTTGGCTGCTATCGAGAAAGCGATGCTATAATTTGTTGGTGAATTTACCGGAGAAGTATAAGCAAATGCCGCTGTTGTTACACTTTGCAAAACAGGAACATTGGTACTTGTTAAAGTAATCCCAGGAGAAGGTAATTGAGTATCAAAATTAATTGCTACAGTAGATGTTACTGAACAATTTGTATTCAATATTTTATATGCTTTTACATATACATTTGTCAAATTAGCAGTCAACGCATTTGTTGATAGAGTTATTCCACTTCCTGTACCTACTGCAGAAGGCCCAACACTAGTCCCCGCTCCATTAACCAATTCATAAATCACACCAGATTCAGATGAATCTAGGGTAATAGATCCAGCCGATCCATTACAATAACTTTTACTACCTCCGTTATAAGTTTGAAGTATTGGAGGCGTACATTGTACAGTAGCTGTCGTTGTACTCAATCCGCTTTCGCAACCTGTGCCGGTTAAAGAGATCTGAATTACACCACCTAAATATAAATCGGTCGATGACAAACCATTGATAGTCCAAGATCCTGCCGCAGAAACGACTGCAGTATATGGAACCGAAGAACTATTAACAATAGCTGATCCATCTTGATACAAAGTGACCGTCACAGGATAAGTACCTCCTGATATAGTACCACTCACAGAAGTCTGACCTTCTGCAGGATTGGTAATTCCTATCGTATAAGCCGCGATGCTTGGTTGTCTTGAATATGCAACTGGAGACGAATCTAAACTAGATGTGAGGCAGGATCCAGAGGTTACTTTTGCAACTATAGTACCCGACGAAACAGATGGCACAATTGACCAAGATCCTCCACTAACAATCCCTGTACCTACTGCTGTACCCGCCGAATTTGGTTGATACAAAGTAATAGTTGCACCATTTTCTGTAGATGTTCCAGTGATAGCATACGGAGATGCTACACAACTATAGGTTGTTATGACTGGGGTCGCTGCAGTTTTGGAAACTGTAACTGAGTTAGACGCAACAGAAATACAACCACCATCACCAGGAGTTGATAAATTGTTGCCTGAAACTCTAGCCTGATATGCTGTTATTACTTGACAAATAGTAAGTGCGGGCACAGATGCAGACCAAGTATTACTTGCTGATACTGTAGCAGTTGCCACCTGAATTCCATCAACATAGACAGTTATATAATCACCGCTAATTCCAGTTCCTGTAACTGATGTGGCTCCAACAGTGATAGAAGTATTTACTGTGGGAGCTTGAGTTTGTGCATTGCCTGTCTGACAACCAGATATTGATGAAGACTCACACCCTCCAAAAGTTACTGTTGCGTAATAAGTACCAGCAGGCACCTTACCATTAGAAGTACTAGGTGTTCCACCTGTCACATCAACTGTTGCTCCTGCGCTAGTAGAAGTGGATGTACCTTGTGCCCATAAAGTACCATCCGCATTATAAACTTTAATTGTTTTAGTTCCAGCGGTAGTTAAGGTAAAAGTCACAGTAATTTTACCCGAACTCGCAAATGAAATAGCTGTTGGAGCCGAAGTACTACAGGGAGCTGCACCAACTGTTTTCGAGCTGCAATTTCCTATCGAGGTCCCTTTATTTGGAGAAATTGATGTTGCTGTTGCAGTTATAACATCATTCGCCGCTAAAGTAAGTCCTGATTTTGACCAAGTTCCACCAGAAACAGTTGTAGTGGCTCCAGCAGCAACACCATTTATATACACTTGAATAATAGTTCCATTAGCTTCTGAAGAAGTTCCATTTACTGCTGTCGAAGATGCAGTATATGACCCCGTAATAGTTGGACAAGTCGTACGATCCAGACATACCTGCCCAGGAGGACATGGTGTATAATTATCAATAATAGTACCTAAACAATTTTCAAGAGAACCGCAAGAGGAGTCCACACCCGCAATATCCGAAGCTGAAGCAGGACTACACACAGTCGATTTTTGGGCTCCCATATTGTCAACCATAGCCATTCGCACAGCTGTAGAAGAATTGATTGTAACAGGATTTGTTGGGCGACTTGCAAAGGTAGTAGTCAAATCGTCCATATTTACATAAAAATCATAAAAATAATCTGGATCACCACAACTCGTTGTCAATGCAACTGATTTTTGATAATTCCTATTTGTAACAGTATCTGCATAAGATATTACAGGAGTACAATTACTATTGTTAACGTCGTAAACAAAAACTCCAAAATTAGTAGCTAAAACAATTTCAATTTCAAATCCAGGATTGGAACTCGAATATTGAGGATCGGCATTAGGGCCTGTAGAGCCAAACTTACCATCTGTATCGATAAGAATACTATAACTTTTAGAATTTGGCGATGATTTCCCCATTCGCATTCTGAATAGCCAATTCTTAGTTGCAGAGTCATAGTACGATTGAACAGGATCCTCATCTCCTTGATCTACAAAATCCGTAAAACTACAACTCGGCCCGGCGCTAAGATCACTATTAGGCTCTACCATAGGAAAAACTAATGACGAATAAGGAATCTCACTTTGCACTTGATCGTCGGTAGTAAAACCAGCTGTTGTCGCAGATACATAGCCATCTCCATTAGGATCCAAAACAGTCTTTCCGTTTCCTATAGCAGGCTGATAAATCAATCCAGGAGTCTGAGCTGTTATCTTAGCAAAAGAAAGCATTAAAAAAAGTGTAATTAAAGCGATATTTTTTGTCGTTATAAACTTAGTATTCATAAAGAATCGTTTTAGGGCTTAAATAAATGATACGAAGGTTTTGTCAATACCAAAAACCTGACTATTTTGAAAATAAAATACTTTTCCTATATTTTTAATTCCATCCAATAAACTAGAAGCAATAGTTTTTGCTTTCAAAATCAAAAAAGGATTTTGAACAGAAGTCTGTAAATTTTCCTGAAAAAAAAGATTTTCGTTTAAACAATAACGAAATATAACTCTATTACAAAGTGGAGTTTTTGACAATAAAATTCCAGTTGTGCGTTTAAAAAAGAAAGCACAATTATCAACCACAAAAAAGAAATTTGTAGTAAGTAAGAAAAATAAAAAAGATTTTGGAAATAATTCTATGTAAATCCTGAAAGTAATTTTGTTCAATATAATCCGTTTAGTAGTGTTAATGATGTAGATAAGGTTGAGGCGAAAATATAAAAATCCTACACATCATGTTAACAACAATCGACAAAAAACAATATTAGACGACAAAGTGTATTTACAAGAAATTAAGTAAGTAAAATACTGATAAGTAAACAAATGATTACTCAAAAAGCAGAAAAAAAAGAAAAGAAAAAACTTAAAAAAAAAGACAAAAAAGACAAAAAAAGACCCGCAACAACATATTATACAAGTGTTTTAGTAAAAAACAAATTGTTAAACTATACTTTCAGAAAGTCAATATTCCTTTGGAAGCCTTGAAATTTTGTTCGTTTAAGTGGAGAATTCTTAAATACTTTTTTAAAAACTTCCTCAGTAATTTCATCCCAATCTTTTTTGGACATCGAAAGTAATTCCGGATTGGGATTGAACAAAGGTTCGCTGTGTGGTTTTGAAAAACGATTCCAAGGACAGACATCCTGACAAGTATCACAGCCAAAAGCCCACTCATCGAATTTACCTTTCATCTCGGACGGAATATTCTCTTTGAGTTCGATTGTGAAATACGAAATACATTTGCTACCATCCACAACATACGGAGACACAATTGCCGCAGTAGGACAAGCGTCGATACAAGCTGTACAAGTTCCACAATGATCAGTTGTTGCCTGATCATATTCTAAATCCAAATCGATGATAAGTTCAGCAATAAAATAAAAAGAACCTACTTTTTGGGTCAATAGATTACTGTTTTTGCCAATCCACCCTAAACCGCTTTTAGCAGCCCAAGCTTTGTCCAAAACAGGAGCCGAATCCACAAAAGCTCTTCCTGAAACTGCTCCAATTGTTGACTCAATTGAAAAAAGCAACTCCTTAAGTTTATCTTTTATAACAAAATGATAATCTTGCCCATAAGCATATTTGGATATTTTATAGGAATCTGGATTTTGGAATTCCGAAGGATAATAATTCAACAATAGAGAAACTACACTTTTGGCGTCATCAACCAATAAAGTTGGATCCAGCCGTTTATCAAAATGATTCTCCATATAGGACATTTGTCCGTTGTAATTTTGATTTAGCCAATTTTCCAAACGAGGTGCTTCTTGCTCTAAAAAACCAGCTTTAGATATACCACAAGATAAAAAACCGAGACGCTTGGCCTCGGATTTTATAAATTGCGTGTATTTTGATTTATTATTTATGACTTTTTATTTTAAAGAAAAAACTAGATTAACACAAATCCCTAGCCCTGATAGTAACGGCATCCTTTTCCTGCTTCCTTTAAGCAGGAAAAGATATAGTGGATAGCAGGAATAGCTACTTAAAATTAAAACAACCCTCCCTGAATACCTCCTCTAATTTTCCCCAAATGCTTATAGGCTTTTTCGGTAACTTCACGGCCTCTTGGCGTTCTTATAATAAAACCCTCTTGAATCAAGAAAGGTTCATAAACTTCTTCAATAGTTTCACTACTTTCCGATACGGCTGTTGCCAATGTTGACAAACCAACAGGACCTCCTTTAAACTTATCAATGATAGTATTCAAAATTTTGTTGTCCATTTCGTCCAATCCATAAGCATCAACATTCAATGCTTTCAAAGCGTAACGGGCAATTTCAATATCAATGGTTCCGTTGCCTTTTATTTGGGCAAAATCACGAACACGACGCAAAAGAGCATTCGCAATACGCGGTGTCCCCCTACTCCTTCCTGCGATTTCAATAGCCGCCTCCATTGTAATCGGCATCTTGAATATCATGGCACTTCGCTCCACAATAGTAGTTAAAAGCTCGGTAGTGTAATATTGCAGTCTTGACGAAATACCGAAGCGCGCACGCATGGGTGCAGTCAAAAGCCCTGAACGGGTCGTTGCACCAATAAGCGTAAAAGGATTCAAATTAATCTGAACAGTTCTCGCATTCGGTCCCGATTCAATCATGATATCAATCTTGAAATCTTCCATCGCCGAATATAAATACTCTTCAACTATAGGACTCAAACGATGAATCTCATCTATAAACAATACATCCCGTTCTTCAAGATTGGTAAGCAAACCTGCCAAATCACCAGGTTTATCTAAAACAGGTCCTGAAGTGATTTTGATTCCCACATTCAGTTCATTGGCCAAAATATTAGCCAAAGTTGTTTTTCCCAAACCAGGAGGCCCATGGAACAACGTATGGTCAAGAGCCTCTCTTCTTTGATTGGCAGCAGCGACAAAAACCTTAAGATTTTCCAATACTTGATCCTGACCCGCAAAATCGTCAAAAGATAACGGTCTTAATCTTTTTTCGATATCCAGTTCTTCGGAACTCAAATTATTGCTTGTGGGATCTAAGTTTACATTCATGCGATAAAGATAAAAAAAGTAATCATTCTATATAAAAAAATGCCTCTCAATTAAGAAAGGCATTTATATAGCTTTTTGAAATATTAGTGATGTAAAATTACTTCCCCTTCTTTCATTGGAACAGTTTGAGGAACAAAATCCTCATCATGTCCTGGGTTACTGTAGTCATAAGGCCAACGGTGTACTTCTGGAATCTCTCCAGGCCAGTTACCGTGGATATGCTCTACAGGTGTAGTCCACTCTAAAGTATTTGATTTCCATGGATTTTGAACAGCTTTTTTTCCATAGAAAATACTAGTAAAGAAGTTGTATAAAAACACCAATTGGAAAGCTCCACCGATTAAAGCAAATGTTGTAATCAATACATTTACATTTTGCAAATCGTCAAATAATGGGAAGTTAGTATTAGTATAATAACGTCTTGGTAAACCAGCTAATCCAATGAAGTGCATTGGGAAGAATACTCCATAAGCACAGATTGCAGTTACCCAAAAGTGAACGTATCCTAAATTTTTGTTCAACATTCTTCCGAACATTTTAGGGAACCAGTGGTAAATTCCGGCAAACATTCCGTAAAGAGCAGAAATACCCATTACTAAGTGGAAGTGAGCTACTACGAAATAAGTATCGTGGACATTAATATCCAATGTACTATCTCCTAAAATGATACCTGTCAAACCTCCAGTGATGAAAGTAGAAACCAAACCAATTGAGAACAACATAGCAGGGTTCATTTGAAGATTACCTTTCCAAAGAGTAGTAATATAGTTAAATGCTTTTACCGCTGAAGGAATTGCAATCAATAATGTTGTAAATGTAAATACAGATCCTAAGAATGGATTCATACCTGAAATAAACATGTGGTGACCCCAAACGATTGTTGATAAAAATGCAATCGCAATAATTGACATAATCATCGCTCTGTAACCAAAGATTGGTTTACGAGAATTTGTGGCAATAATTTCAGAAGTAATACCTAATGCAGGTAAGATTACAATATATACCTCAGGGTGACCCAAGAACCAAAACAAGTGCTCAAAAAGAACTGGAGATCCACCTTGGTAATGTAAAACTTCACCGGCAATATATATATCAGACAAGAAGAATGAAGTACCAAAGCTTCTGTCAAAAATTAACAACAATGCAGCAGATAATAATACTGGGAACGATACGATGCCGATAATTGCGGTAACAAAGAAAGCCCAAATTGTAAGTGGCAATCTTGTCATCGACATTCCTTTAGTTCTTAAGTTGATAACTGTAACTACATAGTTCAAAGATCCCATCAAAGAAGAAGCAATGAAAACTGCCATCGAAACCAACCATAAAGTCATACCAGCTCCAGAACCAGAAATAGCTTGAGGAAGTGCACTCAAAGGTGGATAAATCGTCCAACCAGCATTTGCAGGACCTGACTCAACAAATAATGAGCAAAGCATTAAAACACTGGATAAAAAGAACAGCCAATAAGAAATCATATTCATGAATCCCGATGCCATATCCCTAGCTCCGATTTGTAATGGAATCAATAAGTTACTAAAAGTTCCACTTAATCCCGCAGTAAGTACAAAGAATACCATGATGGTTCCGTGAATGGTAACCAATGAAAGGTAAATATCATTTGCCATTACTCCATTTGGAGCCCATTTATCTCCAAGTAATATATTGAAAATCTTAAAAGATTCTTCTGGCCAAGCCAATTGCATTCTGAAAAGCATAGACATACCAACACCTATAACTCCCATAATAATACCTGTAAGCAAGTATTGTTTGGCAATCATTTTGTGATCAATACTAAAAATATATTTAGTAATGAATGTGTCCTTATGATGGTGTACGTGTTCGTGATCGTGTCCGTGATCGTGATCGTGAGCTACTGCTGACATATATTTATAACTTTAAATTTTCTTAAACAAATTATTTCATAGCTATTTTTGCAACAGCCGCTGTATCTTTTGATTGAGTTGAATCTTTACCAGGTGTTGCACCTTCTGCAGCTGGTTCAGCTTTTGAAGCTTTTACTTCACTAACTAAAGTTGCTTTTTCACTCAACCATTTTTTATAATCTTCCGGAGTATCAACAACAACTTTCATTTGCATATTATAGTGAGAAGCTCCACAAATTTTGTTACATAATAACAAATATTCAAAAGTGTAAGGATCTAATGCAGGCTCACCCTTAGCTACTAATTCAGCGCTTTTCTTAGCTCTGATAGCGTTAATATTAGCAACTTTCTCAATAATATAAGGCATTGCTTGATATTCAGCAGTTGTGTAGATAGGAGTAAAAGCAAACTCAGTAACCATACCAGGAACACAGTTCATCTGAGCTCTAAAATAAGGAAAATAAGCAGAGTGCAATACATCTTGAGATCTCATTTTGAAATGAATCTTTTTCCCTTTTGGAATATGCAATTCAGTTACTACTTTATCATCCTGCGCATAAGGATCAGACAAATCAACTCCAAGAGTGTTCACTCCTTCGATCAATCTAACATTTGCTTTTCCTAAAACATTATCTGCACCAGCATATCTTGCCGTCCACTTAAATTGTTGGGCATATAACTCAATAACCACCGTATCCTCATCTTCGTCAATAAACATGATATTTGTCCATGCATAAAGACCATAAAGAATCAAACCAGCCAAAACTACGGCAGGGATAGCACTCCAGATAGCTTCCAATTTATTATTGTCTGCAAAATATAAGGCTCTTTTATCTTTATTACCTCTGTATTTAAAAGCGAAGTAGTGTAACAGTACTTGGGTAATGGCCTGTACTGTAAAAATCAATACCCAAGTAATGTTCATTAAATTATCAATCAATGCTCCATGCTCTGAAGCAGGAGTATGAAGAACCAATGGTCCCCAAGTGTAAACACCGTATATTGTAAAGATATAAATGAAGGCCAAGAAACCAAACATCAAATACCCTTGAACGTTGTTATCATCATCATTTGCAACTTGCGAATTGTCCGAAGTCGAAGCAACTTGCGTTAAATCGAATATTTTCGTCAATTGCCAAATAGCAACTGCTAATAAAACTAAAACTATAATTACCAACAAACTTGTCATCTGTTTATCTCTTTAAATATTAATAATGAAAATGTTTACTTTCTTCAATGAAAGGATTATTCTTAGCAACTAAAGGAGCTTTAGACAAAGCAGTGAATGCAACAAAAATGAATAATCCAAAGAAGAATAAAACCGATGCAATTTCTGGAATACCAATAAACCATTTATCACCAACAGTCCCTGGCATAATCATATTAAAGAAGTCGATATAATGACCTAACAATATTACAATTCCGGCCATAACCAAAATCCAAGTGATTCGTTTGAAATCAGTATTGATCAAAATTAAAATTGGGAATACAAAATTCATAACAACCGCACCAAAGAAAGGCACTCTAAACTCTTGAATTCTTGTAATGAAATAAGTAATCTCCTCCGGAATATCAGCATACCAAATCAACATGAATTGAGAGAACCATAAGTAAGTCCAAAATACACTAATTCCGAACATGAATTTAGCCAAATCATGAATGTGGCTTGAATTTACATGCTCTAAATATCCTTTTGATTTCAAATAAATAGTTACCATACAAATAGCAGTAATACCACTTACAAAGAAACTAGCAAATACATACCATCCAAACAAAGTACTGAACCAATGTGGGTCGATAGACATAATCCAATCCCAAGACATAATAGACTCTGTTACGATAAAGAATACCAAGAAACCAGCTGATATTTTAAAATTCTTTTTGTAGTTATCATTATCGTTAGCCTCATCTTGAGCCAAACAATTTTTTCTTGACAAATAACGGTATAAATTCCAACCAGCCAAAAATACAGCAGCTCTTACAATCCAAAAAGGGAAATTCAAAAACCCCGATTTTGTCTGAATCAATTCATCATGTTTCACTACTTCAGGATCCAACCAAATAAATAAATGGTTAAAGTGAAGCCCACAAAGTACTAATATCACAAAGAAAATAGCAGAACCAACGGGCAAATAAGCAGTGATACCTTGCATAACTCTAAACAAAATTGGAGACCAACCTGCCTGCGCAACCTGTTGAATAGCATAAAAAGCTAAAGTCCCTAAAGAAATAAGCATAAAGAAAATACAAGCCACGTACAATGCCGCCCATGGTTTGTTGCTCAATTGGTGAAATACATGCTCTAAATGCTCTTGATGCTCAGCATCAGCTTTAACATCATGCTTTCCAGCTTCTGCTTTAGCATGCTCTCCTGAAACAGCTTCGTGAGCAACTGCTTCATGATTTCCTTCACCATGTGCTCCATGTGCGTCTGCAGCAAGAAGAGCTTCAACTTCTTGAATATTTTTAGGCGCAGTGAAAAAACCATATCCAATTCCTAATAGACCAACAGCCATTAGGACGAAAGAAAAAGTTTTTAATTTACTTGAAAATGTATACATATCTATTACGATCAGTTTGTTCAACAATTATTATTGTGCTTTTAGTTTAAGAACATAGTCAGCAACTAACCAACGTTCGTGAGCACTCATTTGATTAGCATGTGAACCCATAGCATTTAATCCATAAGTTTCAACAAAGAAAATACTACCTTCAGTAATCTCTCTGTCTTTGTAATTAGGAACACCAAGAAATTTTTCTCTTTGTACCAATTTCCCTTTACCGTCACCTGCTTCACCATGACAGCTAATGCAATAGATATCAAAAAGCTCTTTTCCTTTACCTGAATTTCTATCCAATGAATCTAAAGGAGATTTTAAATTAGCTTTAGCTAAAGCATAATCTTCTGGAGTATTTTTATATTCGAATGGTTCGAAACCTCTGTTTATTGAACCAACAGCAGGAAGACGACCTTCTTTACCATCTGCAAATACTTCAGTTGAAGCTACTGCATAAGGTTCACCACTCACAGATTCATACATGTTAGGCATATATTGATAATTTGGCTTATCATTATGAAAACATGAAGATACCGATACCATTAAACCCAATACAAGTGTTATTTTATATAAACTTTTCATATCTACTATTAATGCTTTTCAATTACTTTAACTTCTACCGCACCTGTACTTTCAAAGAAAGAAACTAATTCCTCTTCATTGTTATTAACCGCCACTTCCATCAAAAAGTGATCGTCAGTAGTTCTTACATCTGGATTTTCAGCTTCTTTAAATGGCCATAATCTACTTCTCATATAAAAAGTGATTACCATTAAGTGAGCTGCAAAAAATACAGTTTCTTCAAACATAATAGGCACAAATGACGGCATATTATCAATATAACTAAAACTTGGTTTACCCCCAATATCTTGAGGCCAGTCTTGAATCATAATGTAATTCATCATCCAAGTAGCAAAAGACAAACCACACAAACCATAGATAAAAGAACATATCGCTAAACGTGTAGGTGCAAGTCCCATTGCTTTGTCCAATCCGTGAACTGGAAAAGGCGTGAATACTTCTTCAATATGGTGATGAGCTGCACGTGTCTTTTTTACAGCGTCCATCAAAATATCATCGTCATTATAAATGGCGTATATAACTTTATTACTCATGATGTGAATGTTTATTAGCTTCTCTTTCTTTAATATAATTTTCTCCTGTAGCTTTCAATATTGTTTTAACCTCGGCTTGAGCAATAACAGGGAATGTTCTTGCATACAATAAGAATAATACAAAGAAGAAACCTATTGTTCCGATAAAAATTCCAATATCAACAAATGTTGGAGAGAACATTGTCCATGAAGATGGCAAATAATCTCTGTGCAAAGAAGTCACAATGATTACAAACCTTTCAAACCACATCCCAATGTTTACAACAATTGAAATTATAAAAGAAAACATAATACTAGTTCTTAATTTTTTGAACCACATAAACTGTGGAGAGAACACGTTACAAGTCATCATCGCCCAGTAAGCCCAAGCGTAAGGTCCTGTTGCTCTGTTCAAGAAAGCATATTGCTCATACTCTACTCCAGAATACCATGCAATAAACAACTCAGTAATATAAGCAACCCCAACGATAGAACCTGTAATCATAATAATGATGTTCATCAATTCTATATGTTGAATAGTGATATAAGCTTCAAGGTTGATAACTTTTCTCATAATGATAAGCAATGTATTTACCATTGCGAATCCTGAGAATACCGCTCCCGCAACGAAGTATGGAGGGAAAATTGTAGTATGCCATCCTGGAATTACCGAAGTAGCAAAGTCCATGGATACAATTGTGTGTACAGAAAGTACAAGAGGAGTTGCTAAACCTGCAAGAACTAAAGAAACCTCTTCAAAACGTTGCCAATCTTTAGCTCTACCGCTCCATCCAAAACTCAAGATAGAGTAAACTCTTTTGTTGAATGGCGTAATAGCTCTATCACGCAACATTGCAAAGTCAGGTAATAAACCAGTCCACCAGAAAACTAATGAAACCGAAAGATAAGTAGAGATCGCAAATACGTCCCAAAGCAATGGTGAGTTAAAGTTCACCCAAAGAGATCCAAACTGATTTGGAATTGGCAATACCCAATAGGCTAACCATGGACGCCCCATGTGAATGATTGGAAATAAACCTGCCTGTATTACAGAAAAGATTGTCATCGCTTCTGCAGAACGGTTAATTGCCATTCTCCATCGTTGACGGAATAATAAAAGTACAGCAGAGATAAGAGTTCCTGCGTGACCAATACCAACCCACCAAACGAAGTTAGTAATATCCCAAGCCCAACCAACTGTTTTGTTTAATCCCCAAGTACCAATACCTGTAGATATTGTGTATATAATACAGCCTAATCCCCAAAGGAAGGCTATTAATGCGATTGAAAATACAATCCACCATTGTTTATTGGCCTTACCTTCAATAGGCGCGGCTACATCTACAGTTATATCGTGATAAGATTTATCACCTATAACTAAGGGTTTTCTAATGGCTGCTTCGTAGTGAGACGACATAATCCTTTATTTGATTCTTAATTAATAATTTTTGTACTAGGTATTTCTAACTTTAACGTGATATACAACATTTGGTCTTGTTCCAACATGCTCTAATAAATGATAACTTCTTTCATCTTCTGCTAATTTAGCAACAACAGATTCTTTATCATTTACATCTCCAAATACCATTGCTCCAGAAGAACAAGCATTTGAACAAGCAGTTTGGAATTCTCCATCTTTAATTGCTCTTCCTTCGTTTTTAGCTTTCAAAATAGTTGCTTGTGTCATTTGGATACACATAGAACATTTTTCCATTACCCCACGAGAACGAACATTTACATCAGGATTTAAAACCATACGTCCAAGATCATCATTCATATGATAATCAAATTCACTGTTTTTGTTGTATAAGAACCAGTTGAAACGACGTACTTTATAAGGACAGTTGTTAGCACAGTAACGAGTACCAACACATCTGTTATAAGCCATTTGGTTTTGGCCTTGACGACCGTGTGAAGTTGCAGCAACAGGACAAACAGTCTCACAAGGAGCATGATTACAATGTTGACACATTACAGGTTGGAAAGCAACTTGTGGATTATCTCCTGCTTTCTCCATTTCATTGAAAGTAGATAATGAACTAGCCAATCCAGCGATGTGCTCTTTTCTTTCATTGTCTCCTTCGAAAGTACTTTCAGAAGAATAATATCTGTCAATACGCAACCAGTGCATATCTCTACTTCTTCTTACCTCAGATTTACCAACTACAGGAACGTTGTTTTCAGCGTGACATGCGATAACACAAGCCCCACATCCTGTACAAGCGTTCAAATCGATAGAAAGATTAAAGTGATGTCCAGTAGAACGATCAAATGAACCCCATAAATCAACTTCAGTAGTTTTTACTTCTTTATGATCCAAAGATACTTCTGGTTTTTCGTTCCAGAATTCAGCATCTTTAGTATTGAATATTTCAAGAGTAGTTTCTTTGATGATATCTCCTCTACCCATTAAAGTTTTTTGACCTTGAACACAAGCAAATTCGTGTACTCCGTTAGCCTTTTCAATTGTAACAGATTGTACATTATTGAATCCGGCATACAAAGCATAAGCATTAATACCTACTTGCATCACTTCTTTCAAACCAGCTTTACGACCATAACCCAAAGCCATACCTACAGTTCCAACAGCTTGACCTGGTTGAACAATTACAGGAACATTTTCAAGTTTAACTCCATTAACAGTCAAATTAGCATAACTACCATTCAATCCACCGTTTGCAACGATTTCATTAGTTAATCCTAATCTCTTAGCATCAGCATTAGAAACAGTAACGTAGTTGTCCCAAGAAACTCTTGTCAATGGATCTGGGAACTCTTGCATCCATGGGTTATTAGCAGCTTGCCCATCTCCCATACCTGTTTTAGTATACAATACTAATTCAGTTGCAACTGGTTTTGACTGTGCCAATGCATTTGCAGCACCATTATAATCAGCAGTACCAGCAGCTGCAGCTGGAATAACACCTACAAAAACTCCATCATGTAAAACTTTATTCCAAGTTGAACCACCAATTATTGAAGATGAAAATGATTTCAAATAATCATAGTAAGTTCCAGGAATACCATTTAAAGACAATAAAATATCTTGAAATTGTTTTGTATTGAATAATGGACGGATAGTTGGTTGAGTAATATTGTAAGTTCCTTTAGTTAAAACTAAATCTCCCCAAGCCTCTAAGTAATGAGGAACTGGAGCAGCGATTGTTGACAAAGAAGCAGTTTCGTCTTCTTTTAAAGATAAAGCAACTGAAGTTTTTACTTTTTTCAATCCTTCAACAAACGATTTACTGTCTGCCAAAGTATAAACAGGGTTAACTCCGCTCATAATCAAAGTATGAACACTTCCAGCATTCATATCTTTAACCAATTGAGCAACTTTTTCATTAGATCCTTTACGAATTTGTCTTGTTCCAGAAGTATTGAAAGCTTCACTAGCCAAAACTTGATTTATTGCAAGAACTAATAATTGAGCGTTTTTATCTTGGATACCAGATACTAAAACAGATTTAGAACCTCCAGCTTTTAATTGTTGAGCTGCCTTAACAACTTCAGCTTTAAAAGCAGGATCTAATGAATTAGCAATTGATGATCCTGTAATGATATTATAAATTTGAACTAATGCTTGTTTTTGATTAGCAGTTGACATTGCAATACGCTTATCAGCAGCAGCACCGGATAAAGTCATATTAGACTCTAACTGGATATGTTTAGAAATTGTTTTCTTTCCGACAGCACCGGATGGAATTCTTCCTTTTGCATATCCTGCATCATATCCTCCACCTTGCCAGTCTCCAAGGAAATCAGCTCCAACAGAAACAATTACTGAAGCTTTTGAAAAATCATAATCAACCAAAGCTCTTTCTCCATAAACAGCTTCGAAAGCATCCAAAGCTTCAGAAGAAGAAACAGCATCATAGATTACGTGTTTCGCATTAGGATTTTTAGCTATGAAATCAGCGATTAATTTTTCAGTAGAAGGACTCGCTAGTGTATTTGTTAAAAATACCACTTGACCTCCTGCTGCTTTTGCATCAACAATACTGGATTTAATTTTTGAATCAACTGCAGACCATGAAGCATTTTTAGCTTCTACTTTAGGCTCCTTCAAACGCATGCTATCATACAATCCTAAAATAGAACCGTGAATTCTAGCATTTGCTGCAAACTTAGCTCCAGCGATAGTGTTGTTATCAATTTTGATTGGACGGCCTTCGCGAGTTTTTACCAAAAGGTTAGCAAAATCAAATCCATCAAAAACTGAAGTCGCATAATAATCTGCTACTCCAGGAATAATTTGCTCAGGCTGCTGCACATAAGGAATTGAGAAATGCACAGGACCTTCGCAAGCAGCAAGAGAAGCTGCCGCTGTACTAAAACCAACGTACTTTAAAAAGTCACGACGTGTAGTTGAAGATGAAGACATAGCCGCCTCATTTCCTAAAAATTCATCTGTAGGAATCTCTTCAACAAATTCGTTATTTCTAAGCGCCTCAACAATAGAACTATTTCCGTCTAGTTCTTCAACACTTTTCCAGTATTTTTTGTTTGATGACATATTATATATAAATATTAATCTTAATAATTTCTTTTTAGTTTCAAGCTTTTATTGTTTCAAGCTTCAAGTTTTAACAACTTGAAACCTGAAACTTCAAACCTTTTTTAGTAGTGACATTTACCGCATTCTAATCCACCCATTTGAGCAGCAGTCAATTTATCTACACCATATTTTTTAGAAAGTTCTTCATGTATTTTTTTGTAATACTCATTACCTTCCATTTTAACATCAGTTTTTCTGTGACAGTTAATACACCATCCCATTGTTAACGGAGAGAATTGTTTCATAATTTCAAACTCCTGAACAGGACCGTGACATGTTTGACATTCAATACCAGCGGCAGTAACGTGCTGAGAGTGGTTGAAATAAACAAAATCAGGCAAGTTATGAATACGAACCCATTTTACAGGTTGCGTTTTTCCAGTATATTTTTGAGCAGTCGGATCCCAACCCACAGCTTTATATAATTTTTGAATTTCACCATCATAGTAAGCTTTACTGTACTCAGGAGTTGCAGTAGATTCAGCAACTTCACCAATACTCTTGTGACAGTTCATACAAACATTCAAAGAAGGAATACCAGCAGTTTTACTAACTCTTGAAGCAGAGTGACAATATTTACAGTTAATTTCGTTATCACCAGCGTGAATTCTATGAGAATAGTGAATTGGCTGAATTGGCTCATAATTTTGATCCACACCAACTTGCATTAAATACCCATACACTAAATAAGCACCAGCAAGCAACAAGAAAATTGCAGAAACCAATACTAAAAATTGATTTTTAACGAAAGCTTTCCAGATAGGCAAAGTAGGCTCTTTTGCAACAACCTCAATACCATTTGCCGCAGCAACCTTTCTTAGAACTCTGTTAACCAAAACCAACATTACGATAAGAATACCCATCACCAATGACAAGGCACCTAATATCACATTATTAGAAATACCATCTTCTTGTGAAGCATCTTTGGCAGCACCAGGAACACCGGCAGCAGCTGTCGCAGCAGGCGCTTCAGCCTTTGGTTCAGATGTATAAGCAACAATATTATCTATATCCCCTTCAGATAACTGAGGAAATGCAGTCATCGGGATTTTATTATTTGCTTCAAAAACTTTAACAGCAGCAGCATCACCAGATTTAATTAAATCCGAACTATTATGAACCCATTTATAAATCCACTTAATATCATGTCTTGAAATAACATCTCTAAGAGCTGGACCTGTAGCCTTAGCATCCAATTTGTGACAAGCTGCACAATTGGTATTAAAAAGCTCTTTTCCTTTTGCTGCATCACCTCCAGAACTAGCCGCCGGAGCAGCAGCCTCTGTAGCTGGAGCAGTCGCTGCTGCAGGAGCAGCACCTTGTGCAAGTGAAGCTACGGAAATACTCAACATTAATGCTAAGCTTAAAAATAATTTCCTTGAATTCGAATTATGGTTACCCACCTTTTTCATATTAATATATTGATTATCTACTAAAAATTGTTCGTTTGCAACGTAAATAAGCTAAAAGACCTTATTCTCCTTATTTAAAAGACTATATCCTCCTTATTTAAAAACTGGCACAAAAATACGACTTCATAACTATTCTCAAAACCTTAAAATAATCTTAATTATAATTTATATCGAGTCTAAATAATAAACTATTACGTTTTCACGTTAAAAAAGTAATTTTGCAGAATAAATAATCAGATTATGAGATTTTTAAGAACAATTAAAACATTACTGCTGTTTACCATTTTTTTCACAACAACCAACAGAATTACAGCACAAAACTCCAATTTAGAGTTAAATCAAGACCCGAAATTCGAACAATTATTGAATGACAAGAGGAAAGTTAATACAAACCTCTCCTATTCTGACCGCTATAGGATTCAAATTTTCAATGGTGGCAGTGAAGGAGCAAAAAAAACATTAACAGAATTCCGCTTACAATATAAAAATCTAGATGGAACAATTATTTTCAACACACCTAATTACAAAGTATGGGTTGGCAATTTTAGAACCAGAATGGAAGCCGAACGTAACCTAGTTGAAATACAAAAGAATTACAGAAATGTCTTTTTAATTAAACCAACTAAATAAAAAAAACAGCCAAGTAGAACCTTGGCTGTTTTTTTTATTCTTTAATTATTTTTTAATTAACTCAACCTCAAATTTGAAAGCGACCTGAGACAAAAATTCTTTAAAATCCACTACAGAATTACCATTAGCTTCATCCAAAATAGTTCTAATAACAACATAAGGACTATTACATTCAAAACAAACTTATAGTGCAGTAGCTCCTCATCTCAATACATAAAACTTCAGATGGACTTGTTTTCAAGTTTTCTTTTTCAGCATTATTTGTAAAGAACCAATCATCACTGGTCACCTAACCAAGAACAACTTTTGGATTTGAAAAACCAAACTTCTTATTCTGTTTAAACGAAAGCAAGCCAATCAAACTTTTATCAGCCGATAATTCACCTATACTTTTAATTGCCATATTAGCCGCCTATTGGAAGAAAAAACATTTTTTCATCCTACAAAGGAATTCCAAACTGACTCATTATTGAACAGGCAGGCACATCATGCCGAACCAAACTATTAACAATAACAATATCACCAAATTTAAATTTGAGTTGATTACTCCAGTAACACCAGTAAAAGCATTTCTATTATTTCAAACTCAACAATTAAATAAATAACAATTGTTACCAAAAACTACTTTGCCTTAACTGGAAAACACCACAACAACTCAACCTCATTTATAGCATCACAATAATAAGCTTGTATTTCTTTTACAACTAAGTTCTTTCTTTCAACAAAGAAACATATAATCATTTATTTCTTCCGGTATAACACCAAGAACGCCAATTTCCGCCATACAATTTTAACTTTCAAAACAGAGGCAATTAATTCAAATTATTATAAACAAAAAAAATCCCAACGAATTGGGATTTTCAAATATAAAATATCAAATATTATTTCAATTTCTTTTTGATTGCAACTTCGTGGTAAGCTTCGATAACATCTCTTTCTTCAATGTCATTATAACCTTTTACCTGAATACCACAATCATATCCTTTAGAAACCTCTTTCACATCGTCTTTGAAACGTTTCAGAGCCACCAACTCACCTTCATGAATCACAACCCCATCACGTACAATTCTGATTTTAGCATTTCTAAGGATTTTACCATCCACAACCATACAGCCGGCAATAGTACCAACTTTAGAAATCTTAAACAATTCTCTGATCTCAGCAGTACCAAGCACCTCTTCTTTCATTTCAGGAGCCAACATACCTTCCATCGCATCTTTCAAGTCATCGATCGCTGCGTAAATAATAGAATAGTAACGGATATCTATTTCTTCCTTATCGGCCAATTGTCTAGCATTACCAGCAGGACGAACGTTAAATCCAATAATAATTGCATCCGAAGCAGAAGCCAACATTACGTCAGTTTCCGTAATAGCACCAACTCCTTTATGAATAATATTAATTTGAATTTCTTCGGTAGACAATTTAGAGAACGAATCAGACAAGGCCTCAACAGAACCATCCACATCCCCTTTAAGGATAATATTCAATTCTTTAAACTGACCTAACGCAATTCGTCGTCCAATTTCATCTAATGTAATATGACGTTGCGTACGAACTGATTGTTCACGCATCAATTGAGAACGCTTAGCTGCAATTTGTTTTGCTTCTTTTTCATCCTCAAAAATATTAAACTTGTCACCAGCAGTTGGAGCTCCATCTAAACCTAATACAGATACCGGAGTTGAAGGACCTGCCACTTTAACAGCATTCCCTCTTTCGTCATGCATGGCTTTAATTTTACCATGATGTTTTCCAGCCAACATATAATCTCCAATTCTAAGAGTTCCATGTTGTACTAATATAGTAGAAACATATCCTTTTCCTTTATCAAGAAATGCCTCAACAACTGTTCCTTGAGCCACCTTATTTGGATTTGCTTTCAAGTCTAGGATTTCAGCTTCTAATAATACTTTTTCCAATAATTCCTTCACACCAGTTCCAACTTTTGCAGAAATATCATGTGATTGAATTTTACCTCCCCAATCTTCAACAAGCAAATTCATACCTGCTAATTTTTCTTTGATTTTTTCAGGGTTGGCATTCGGTTTATCAATTTTATTGATAGCAAATATAATCGGTACACCTGCAGCCTGAGCATGAGAAATCGCCTCTTTCGTTTGTGGCATGATATCATCATCGGCAGCTACAACGATAATTGCAATATCGGTAACTTGAGCTCCACGAGCACGCATCGCGGTAAACGCTTCGTGACCCGGAGTATCCAAAAATGCAATTTTTTGACCATTGTCCAAAGTTACACCGTAAGCACCAATGTGTTGTGTAATTCCTCCAGACTCACCAGCGATAACATTCTCTTTACGAATGTAGTCAAGTAAAGATGTTTTACCGTGGTCAACGTGCCCCATTACAGTAACAATCGGAGCTCTATGTACAAGATCTTCTTCTTTATCTTCAACAACCTGAACAGCTTCTTCGATATCAACCGTAATAAACTCTACATCGTATCCAAATTCATCTGCTACAATTGTTAATGTTTCAGCATCCAATCGTTGGTTCATGGTAACCATGATTCCAAGAGACATACAAGTTCCAATTACTTTTGTAATCGGCACATCCATCATGATTGCAATTTCACCAACAGTAACGAACTCAGTAACTTTAATTGTTTTACTTCCTTCGTCCAAAGCTTTTTGCTCATCATCAGATCTCTGACGGTGTGTATCTCTTTTATCTCTTCTATATTTTGCCGCTTTAGATTTACCACCTTTACCTTGAAGTTTCTCCAAAGTTTCACGGATTTGGTTTTTAACCTCTTCCTCAGTTGGCTCAACTTTTGCCACAATTGCAGGCCTGTTTCCTTTTACAAATCCAGGTCTCGCATTTCTATCACCTCTATTTGCATTGAAACCACCACCTCCTCCAGTATTTGGAGTGATTTTATTAGGATTTTGCGCTCCGGGAGCTCCAGGCGTGGCGGGCTTATTAGGCGCACCAGGTTTAGGAGCAATTCTTTTGCGTTTGTTTTTGTTAGCGTTAGATCCAGGAGCACCAGGAGCACCAGGACCACCCTGTGCACCAGGTTTATTTGGAGTAATTTTTGGCTCGTCTTTTTTCTTTTTTGGTTTATTGAATTGAGACAAATCAATAACTTGACCCGTTAAGGTTGCGCCAGAAAGCTTTTGGTACTGAGTTACAATAGACTCTTCAACTGGCTCCTCGCTTGTAGTTGGCTCTGGTTTTTTATCTTTCACCGGCTCCGGTTTTTCAACTTTAGCTTCGGTAAATTTAGGTTTGTCTTTTACTTCAGAATCAAGAGTAATTTTTTCAACTTTCTCTGCCGCAGGCTCTTTAACTACATTTTCGACAGTTTCTTTTTTGATTTCTTCTTTTACAACAGGTTTTTCCTCTGGGGTTACGTCTTTTGGAGCAATTACTTTTTCAGCAGCAACGGGCTCTGGAGCAGGGGTAGCTTTTTTTGGATTTAGGTCAATTTTACCAACTTGAATTGGTCCCGACAAAACAGCTCTAGCTTTAATCACTTCTTGCTGTTTCAAACGCTCTTCCTCTAGTTTGCGTTTGTCCTCAACTTCTTTTTCACGCTCAATACGCAAAGCTTCTTTTTCTTTCCTTTTCTCCTCACTTACTTCCTTAGAAGCTTCTTTATTCCCCTTGTCGCCTGCAAACTGACTTTGTAGGATATTAAATTCCTGCTCAGAAATTTTTGTGTTTGGGTTTGACTCTATTGCAATACCCTTATCTTTCAGATAATCCACAGCCCTTTCTAACGAAATATTTAATTCCCTTAAAACCTTGTTTATTCTAATAATTCTCTCTTCAGACATAAAACCTTTTTATTGTTACCTTGATTTTGTTGCTCTACTTAAAATTTGACAATAAAAGTAGAAATTTATTTTATATGAGGAATTAACAGCACATTAACTATCAAACTCCTCATTTAATATTCTCATTACATCTAAAATCGTTTCCTCTTCTAGATCTGTTCTTCTAACCAAATCCTCTACATCATGCTTCAAAATACTTTTCGCTGTATCCAAACCAATTTTTGCAAATTCTTCAATTACCCATTCTTCGATTTCATCAGAGAACTCAGTTAATTCAACATCATCCTCATCAGCAGTAGTTCCCGCAACATCTCCTTCACGAATTACATCCAATTCATAGCCTGTCAATAAACCAGCTAAACGAATATTATGACCTCCTCTACCGATTGCTTTAGAAACCTCTTCTAATTTCAAGAACACTTCAGCTCTTTTTGTTTCTTCATTTATTTTAATAGAAGAAACTTTTGCCGGGCTTAAAGCTCTTGTAATATATAGTTGGACGTTATTTGTATAATTAATAACATCAATATTTTCATTTCCTAATTCACGAACAATTCCATGAATACGAGATCCTTTCATACCTACACAAGCACCAACCGGATCAATACGATCATCATAAGAATCAACAGCAACTTTCGCTTTTTCACCTGGAATCCTCACAACATTTTTAACCATAATCAAACCGTCAAAAACCTCTGGAATTTCTTGTTCAAACAATTTCTCCAAGAACTTGTCAGAAGTTCTGGACATAATAATTTGAGGTTTATTTCCCTTTAATTCAACACTTTCAATTATACCTCTTACATTATCTCCTTTACGGAAGAAATCAGAAGGAATTTGTTTTTCTTTCGGCAAAATAATTTCATTACCGTCATCATCCACCAAAATTACAACTCTTGGACGTACGTGGTGCACTTCTGCGGTATAAATATCGCCAATAATATCTTTAAATTGTTTATAAAGATTAGTATTATCGTGTTCGTGTATTTTTGAAATTAAATTTTGTCTTAAAGCCAAAATCGCTCTTCTACCCAAATCTATTAGCTTAACCTCTTCAGAAACCTCTTCACCAATTTCAAAATCGGCTTCAATTTTTCTAGCTTCAGTCAATGTAATTTCTTCATTTTCAAAATCCAAATCCTCGTCAGCAACGATTACTCTTCTTCTCCAAATCTCCATATCTCCTTTGTCAGGATTTATGATGATATCAAAATTTTCATCTGAACCGTATTTTTTCTTTAATGCATTTCTAAATACATCTTCCAAAATTGCCATAAGCGTTACACGATCAATAAGTTTATCATCTTTAAACTCTGAAAATGAATCGATTAATGCTAAATTTTCCATGCGAATTCTTTAAATTAAAATGTTACTGTAACAATTGCTTCTTTAATATCTGAGTAAGGTATTTGTTCTTCTTTTTGAACCGTCTCTTTTCCTTTACCAACTTTCTTTGGCTCCCTTGCTTTCCAAGACAAAATTATAAAAAGATCATTAGCTTCAACTAATTCTGCTTCAATATTTTGGGTATTTGTCTTAACAATTAATGTTCTTCCTATATTTTTCTTATACTGTCTAATCTGCTTTAGAGGAGAACCAACTCCGACCGAAGCAACTTCCAAAGAATAATCTTGCTCTTCCCTATCTAAATTACTTTCAATAGCGCGACTTACATCAATACAATCTTGCAAAACCACACCATTATCCCCATCAATCCCAACAACAATCTTAAAACTGTCCGACACGGTCAAGTCAATTAAAAAAATGGATGGTTTTTCAAGAAGAGCTTCTTCTACTACCTGTTTTACTTTTTCTTTAAATGTCATATTTTTATAAAAAGAGGGGACATTTAGTCCCCTCATTATTTAAGTTTCAATAAATAACGGTGCAAATATAGTGTTTTTTTATAAATCAAAAAAAATTGATTACTATTAAAAAAAATTTATATCTTTAAATTATTCAATTAATACAGTTTTACTGCATAAATTAAACCCCAAAACAGATGAAAAAAATTCTAATCCCAACTGACTTTTCAAAATATGCTGATGAAGCAATAGAAGTTGGAGCACAAATCGCAAAGGAAAACGACTGCGAAATTATCTTAATCCACATGCTTGAACTACCAGGCCAAATGAATGATGCTATTACTGGCGCAACAAGCATACCTGAAATTATGCTTTTCAAACGCAAGGCCGAAGAAACCTTAAAAAGCATCAAAAACCGCCCTTATTTGGCGGGTCTCAAAATAACAGAAGTTGTTCGACTTGACGGAGCCTACCAAGGAATCAACAACTACATTAAACAACACAGCATGGATCTTATTATCATGGGGTCACATGGCGCAACTGGAATTAACGAAATCATCATTGGATCAAATACAGAAAAAGTAGTAAGACAATCCGAAACCCCTGTATTAGTCATTAAAAATAAAATAGATGATTTCAAAATTAAAAAAATAGTCTTTGCTTCTGATTTCTCAAAAGACATCAAAAAACCATTTCAAAAACTACTTGATTTCAACAAATTATTTGGTTCGAAATTAAAACTACTAATGGTTTGTACACCAAATAGTTTCAAAAGCACTACTGCTGCACGCAAAATAGTAACTGATTTTGTTGCCGATTTTGACATGCCTGAATATTCTTTTGAAATACATAACGAAAGCAACATAGAAAAAGGAATCATTAATTATGCCGAAGAAAAAAAAGCAGATTTAATTGCATTATGCACACACGGAAGAACCGGCCTTGGACATTTCTTCACTGGTAGCATCTCCGAAGATTTAGTCAATCACGCCACAAAACCTGTATTGACTTTCAAAATATAACTTTATAAAACGAAAAAGCCTCTTGACGAGGCTTTTTTCATAAACTTAAATTCATTGCATAAAAAAAGCCTCTCAAACGAGAGGCTTCTTATGTTGGTCTACTAGGACTCGAACCTAGAAAGACTGCACCAAAAACAGTTGTGTTACCATTACACCATAGACCAGCAAACCTGCTAACATTTCTGCTTAGCGAGTGCAAATTTAGAACAAAATCCTAGTTGTGCAAACTTTTTTTGTTTTTTTCTTCAAAAAAATTGCAACAAATTTCAATTTAAAAAACAAAATCTGATTAAAATACTGAAAACCAAACTATTTATGAAAACGATTATTTTCAATTAAAATTATATTAATGCGACTTAACTTTAAAAAAAAAAACATTTTCTTTGTAACGCTTTTAAAAACATATAAAAAAACAGAAGACTAGTTATATGACATCATTCAATTTCAACAAATGGAATACCATTACAGGTTGGCTCGCCTTTACAATCGCTTTAATAACTTACACGCTTACTGTTGAACCCACAATGAGTTTTTGGGATTGTGGCGAATATATCGCTACAGCTGCCAAACTTGAAGTTGGACACCCACCGGGAGCTCCGTTGTTCCAAATGATTGGTGCATTTTTTGCAATGTTTGCCATAGACAAAGAGCATATTGCCTTAATGGTTAATATGACTTCTGTATTTTCAAGTGCCTTTACTATATTGTTTATGTTTTGGTCATCAACAATGATCTTAAAAAAAATAATTGGTCAATATAACGAAATCAATACAAATAATTCAATTGTAATCCTCGGAAGCTCTTTAGTTGGTTCTTTAGCTTATACTTTTTCAGACAGTTTCTGGTTTAACGCTGTTGAAGCCGAAGTTTACGCAATGGCAACTCTCCTAATCTCTTTACTTTTATGGCTGGGATTACGTTGGGAGCAGGAAATGGAAACTCCAAGAGGGAACCGTTGGCTGCTTTTAATCTCATTAGTTGTTGGATTATCATTTGGTGTACACTTCATGTCACTATTAACTATTCCTGCTATTGGATTTTTATATTATTTCAAACATTACAAAACAGTAACTATTAAAAACTTTATCATTGCCAATATTGTAGTAGTTTCCGTTCTGCTTTTTATTTTCAAATTATTACTTCCTTACACCATGGCATTGTTCGGGAAAACCGAAATTTTCATGGTAAATTCAATGGGATTACCTTTTAACTCAGGAACAATTTTCATAACCCTGCTTTTAATCGGTTTCTTTTATTTTGGTTTGAACTATACCCGCAAAAAAGGATTAATCTTTTACAATACAATAATACTTTGTATCCTTTTCATTTTTATCGGATTCTCAACTTGGCTGATGTTGCCAATTCGCGCAAATTCCAACACCGTTATCAATGAAAACAAACCTTCAGATGCAGCCGAGGTTTTAGCCTATTACAACAGAGAGCAATATGGCGTGAATCCGTTATTCTATGGCCCTCAATATACCGAAGCTTTTGCTGGATTGGATCCTAACAATCCTTATTTGGATAAAGCTCCCAACTACGAGAGAGATTACAAAACAGGAAAATATGTAATTGTAAACAACTACGTAAAAGCTGAACAAAACAGTGATGACGCTCAAAAAACTATTTTGCCAAGAATGTGGAGTACAGAGCATATTGAAAACTATATCAATTTCACAAATCCACCTGCATTTAAAGTAGATCCGAACCACAATTATGACGAAGATCTTGTAAAATACGGCTTAGATCCAAGTAAATTAAGCGAAGAAGATTACAACAAAGCAACAGCACAACTAAGAAACGAAACCGAGAAAACAGTAACCGAGTTCAGACAAGCCTATGCTCAAAAACAAATAGACAACGAAGGCTATGTCTCTTTCTTGAAACATTACGGTGATTATTTGATTATTGAAAAACCAACTACTGTAGACAATTTCAGCTTCATGTTTGAATACCAATTTGGCTATATGTACTGGAGATACTTGATGTGGAATTTTGTTGGAAGACAAAACGACGAACAGGGAAGATATGATTACCTTGATGGTAACTGGATAAGTGGAATCCCATTCGCAGACAACTTGCATATTGGTTCTCAAGATAATTTACCATCAGATGTATTAAACAACAAGGGGCGAAACACCTATTTCTTCTTGCCATTTATCCTTGGCTTAATCGGAATCATGTTTCATTTTAGCAAAGACAAAAAAAGCTTTTACGTTTTGCTAGCCCTATTCCTTTTTATGGGAATTGCTTTGAAGATTTACCTAAACGAAAGACCATTTGAACCACGTGAAAGAGATTATGCCTTAGTAGGATCATTCTATGTGTTTGCAATTTGGATTGGATTTGGAGTATACTCTTTATATGAAAGTGCAAAAAAATATATTGCTCCAAAAATTTCCGGACCAGTACTTATCGCAGGATCTTTGTTAGCTGCACCTATACTTATGGCTTACCAAAACTGGGATGACCATGACCGTTCAGGAAAATTTACCGCTACAGCAATGGCAAAAGCATATCTTGAATCTTGCGATCCTAATGCTATTCTATTTACTATCGGAGATAATGACACCTTTCCGCTTTGGTATGCTCAGGAAATAGAAGGTATCCGAACTGATGTTAAAATTGTCAACACCAGTTTATTTATGACGGATTGGTATATTGACCAAATGAAAAGAAAAGCATACGAATCGAATGCATTACCTATTTCATTCACACATGATGAATATGTAGGGGATAAATTAGATTATGTGGCCCACATAGAAAAAACAGAAAGCCGTTGGGATTTAAAAGATTTCATCAAATTTATAAAAGACCCGAGATCTACTGTAGAAATGCAAAACGGACAAACTATTCATTATTATCCGACTAATAAAATCAGAATCCCTATTGATAAAGCAAATATCATAAAGAACAAAGTAGTAAATCCTTCACTAAACGATTCTATTGTTCCTTATATTGATATTGATATCAAAGGAAGTGCTATCTACAAAAATAGGCTAATGATGTTGGATCTTATCAACAACAACAACTGGAAAAGACCTGTTTACTTCAGTGGAGGGGCGTTTGATGATGAAGACTATTTATGGATGAAAGACTATCTGCAATTAGAAGGCATGGTTTATAAATTAGTACCTATAAAAACTAATTTGCCAAAAGATGGAGGTCAAATAGATATGGGACGAATTGATTCAGACAACATGTATAACAAAGTAATGAAATGGTACTGGGGTAACAGTGACAGTGACAAAATATATCACGATCCGGAAACTCGTAGAGAAAGTCTTACCTACAGAATGAACTTGGCTCGATTGATGAACAAACTGATAGAAGAAGGCAAAATTGACAAAGCGAAAAACATCATCAATTTGGCAATGACAAAAATGCCTTTGGAAAAATTTGGCTATTATTCACTTTTAGAGCCATTCGCAAAAGGATATTATGATGTTGGAGAAAAAGCCAAAGCTCATGATCTATTGGACAAACTAATGGGCAAATACAAAGAAAGCCTTAATTATTACGCTAAATTAACAGCGTCAGAACAATCTAACGTAAGCATTGAAATCATAACCGACATCGAGCGCTACAGAGGTTTATTGCAAGTGATGAAAGAAAGTAATGATATAGATTATTACAATTCAAGCAAAAAGACTTTCAACACCTATATTGAAATCTTTGCCCGTTTTGGACGCAAAAAAGAATAATTATTAGATTCAAAATATCTACAAAATGCAGTGTGAAAAGCACTGCATTTTTTTTGCTTAAAAGGCTAATTAATTGTACTATTGAATCATGAAATCGCCATTAACAACAAGTTTGTTGTAAACAAACACCTATAAATAATAGCGATACCATATATGATATGACCTATAACAAATAAATTTCACATATATGAAACTCTATTGGATCAAAACAAGCAAATTCCTGAAAAAAATATTCTCCGGTTACATTTGGGATATTCCGAATTCGGAGAATAAAATCTATTTGACTTTTGACGACGGACCGACCCCAGAAATTACAGAATGGGTTTTGGAACAATTAAAAAAACATCAAGCCAAAGCCACATTCTTTTGCATCGGCAAAAACATAAAAAATCACTTAGGCATTTTTCATAAAATTATTGAAGAAGGACACGCTATAGGAAACCATACAAACAATCATTTAAACGGTTGGAAAACCACAACTAATGATTATTTAGAAAACATATCCCTATGTTCGACTGAAATAGAAAATCAAAAATTTGAAACCAAAAATCAACAATCTCAACTCTTCAGGCCACCTTACTGCAAAATAAAAAAAACGCAGTTCAAAGAATTAAAAAAACTAGGCTACAAAATAATCATGTGGGATGTACTCAGTGCAGATTTTGACCAATCCATAACACCTGAGAAATGCTTAGAAAATGTATTGCAAAATGTACAATCGGGAAGTATAATAATTTTTCATGACAGTGTAAAAGCATTCAAAAACCTTGAATACACACTACCAAGATCACTGGAAATTTTAAAACAAAGAGGATTTAATTTTGAATCAATTCAATAATCTTAAAAACTTAAGATTTATAATTGTTCTTGGACGATTCCGATTAAAGTATTAGCATCCAGTTCACCGGATTGTCTCCAAATCATCATCCCTTCTTTATAAATCATCAAGGTAGGCAAGCCTTTAATACGTAAAGCATCGGCCAATTCTTGATTTTTGTCTACGTCTATCTTGATTACTTTTACTTTGTCACCAAGAGCTGCCGCTACATCTTTTATAACTGGATGCATTGACACCGAAGACTCGTTCCAATCTGTGTAAAAGTCTATCAACACAGGAACTTGAGTATTTATAAGTTCTCCAAATTTTGACATAAAACCAAAATATTTAATTTCTAATTACTTTCGAAAAGAGGTAACGTATTGCAAATTTAGCATTTTAAACCAATTATGCTAATTTTTCACCCTTTATTAGTTGAATTACTGTTATTTCCGGCATAATTCCTACTCTACCTGGATACGCATGAAATCCAAATCCTCGATTTACATAAACATATCGACCTATGTTTTCGTATAAACCAGCCCATTGTTTGTAAACATATTGAGCCAAGCTCCATTTAAAAACCCCTGGTATTTCTATTCCAAACTGCATTCCATGGGTATGTCCAGACAATGTTAGCTGAAAATGTTTTGCATCATGCTGAACTACTTCATTCCAATGACTTGGATCATGGCTCATTAAAATTTTGAAATCTTCTTTAGTCAAATTTTGAGAAGCTTTCTTTAAATCACCGGCTTGTTTGAAATTTCGTCCCCAATTCTCAACTCCTACCAAAGCAATTTTATCACCATCTTTTTCTATAAAAGTATGCTCATTCAGCATTAACTGAAAACCAATCTGTCCATACAAATTTTTGATGTCCTGAAAATTTTTATCCTTTGCATGTTGTGAAGGCCAAGTAACATATTCACCATAATCATGATTCCCAAGAACCGAAAATTTACCGTATTTATGAGGCTTAATTCTGTTGAAAGTCTCAAGCCATGGGTGCATTTCTTTGGCATGCGTATTCACAATATCACCTGTAAACAAAATCATATCCGAATTTTGCTCATTTACCAAATCAATAGCATAATTAATTTTTTCAGGATTATCAAAACTTCCACTGTGAACGTCTGAGATTTGAGTTATTGTAAAACCATTAAAAGCAGCGGGAAGATCCGGAAAATAAATGGCTTGTTTTATTACTTTAAAATTATATTTTCCTTCAAATATTCCATAAATCAAAGACAAAAAAGGAATTGAAGCTAAGCCTAAACCAATTTGGCTAACAAATTTTCGTCTTGAAGGCAAAAAATTGACATTGCTTTTATTACCTATAAAATAATTAATCACTCCTTCGGCCAATCGAAACACATCTTCTCCCAAAAGAACTATCATTGCAACAATCTTAGGAAGATATACAACCAACAACAATCCCATGGTAAACATAGTCTGCTTAGTTTGCCCAACCGAACGGTCAAATTGCGTAAAAGAGTATAGGATAAATACAAAGAGAAAAAGACTAATTAGCTGATAAGAAATCAGTGCCCATTTTACTTTAATCAATGTTTTAATGACCTGATAAGCATAAAGTTCGATGATAAAAAGGATAGCAGCTATAAAGAATAAACGTAAAATCATTATTTTATAAATTTATATACAAAGTAACAACTATTGAAAATGCCAAATACTCATCTTATCATAAATTTAACCAAAAAAGGGAGAAAAATTTCTTTCTCTCCCCTTTTCATCTATTAAAACCAAATTTTAACATCCTCTAGAATATTTCATGAAATCTTCTAGAAGATTATATTATTTTTTTGCTGCTGGTGCTGCTGCAGGAGTAGCTGCAGGAGCTGCTGCAGGCTTGCTAGCTTCAGCTTTATGAGCTTTTTTTGTTTCTTTTTTAGCTTCTTTTTTAGTTGCTTTTACTTCTTTAGCTGGAGCTGTTTGAGCTGGTGTTGTTTGAGCACTTACCATAACAGTTGTTCCTAAAACTACTGCCAATAACATCAATACTTTTTTCATGATTTTAAAATTTTAAATAGTTAATACGTTAAATTTATAGGTCAAAGTTATTCTTCGAAAATGAAGATTAAATGAAGTTTTGACCTTCATAAAAAAATTAACATTTAATTGTGTTTTTGCTCATTTGGAAACGACAAAACAAAAGTAGTCCCAACATTTATTTCCGATTTTATCTCAATGCGAATATGATGAAACTGAGCAATACTCTCAGCAATGGCAAGTCCTAAACCCATCCCCTCCTGTTCCGAACTCACTCTGGTGAATCGCTTGAAAACATTCTGTTGTTGCTTTTCATTCAGGCCAATACCGGAATCTGAAACAGACAAAAAATAACTTCCATCCAAAAAACCGTCATTAACGTCTATTGTTCCCGAAGGTTTATTGTATTTAATCGCATTGACAATTAAATTGTAAAACAGGATATGCATCAGCGTTTTATTTCCTCTAAAGCTAAAATGATGTTCTATTTTTTTATGGAAAGTCAATTCCCTGTCTTCAATTCTGTCTTGTAAATCGGTTACCAAATCAGTAATTATTTCATCAAAATCAATCGTTTCATTTGCTTCATACTGATTATTTTCAATTTTTGAAATCAACAATAAATTGGCAATTACCTTTTTTAATAAATCTAATGTACTTAGCGAAGCAACAATTTTATCGACCGCCTCATCATCCAAAGACTCATTTTGAAGTAAATTCTCAAATTTGTTTTTCAATAAAGCAATTGGAGTCAAGAGTTCGTGGGAAACGTTGGCTATGAATTGCTTTTCTTTTTTAAACAATTCACTAATTCTGTCCATCATCTGATTGAGAACCGTATCCAATTCCTGAAAATCAGTAGAATGCGTTATTATCGGAGTGTGATCAAAAGCTTCGGGTTCATTAACGTGACGAATTTTAGTATCGATGATTTTATAAAAAGGCTTTAATAAATATTCGATATAAAAAGTATCGGCCAAAAAAGTAATCACAACAATGATGATTAAAACAATGATGAAAAAAAGACGAATTACAAAAGTCAAATCATTAATTTCACCCAAACTATTCCCTATTTCCAAAAGGTAATTTGTATTCTCATACTTAAAATAATACTGAAGAATTCTATAGTCATTCTGTTCTTCTTCGATTATTCTTGGCTCAGTGATAAACAAAGTTTGATTTATTTTACTGTTCGAAGAAACCCTAGAAAGTTGTAGAAACTCACTGTGTAAAGTCGAAAAACTTGCATAAGTCTCAGAAGTATCTTTTCGAACAATAAAATCATTGATTTCCTCCTTGTCTAAATGTTCAATAAACTTTTGCTTTTTCTCCAACAAACTTTTATTGATATGATTATAAACCACTTTTTCGACCAAAACAGGAAGTACCAGCCATAAAACCAATATCAGCAACAAACGCGACAACGCATTAAAAATAGCCAACTGATGCTTAATTTTCATATTTTAAACAGTTTACGATTTGTTGTTTGTTGTTTGTTGTTAGTTGTTTTTACAAAAAATATCACTTCAATTAATTTATTGCCCTTTGCCTTTTCCTGTTTGATTTTTGACTTTGATTTTTGTCTAAACATTAATCCTATACCCCACATTCCTTACCGTTTCAAACCAATCAATCGGCGAATGTTTGTCCAGTTTTTTTCTGAGGTTTCGAACATGTACATCTATAAAATTAGAATCGGAATTCACTTCAAGTATATCACCCCAAATATGCTCGGTCAATTGCAAACGTGTAATTACCCTATTTTTGTTTAAAACCAAATACTGAAAAATATCAAACTCTTTTTTAGTGAGATTAATTGGCGTCTCATTATAACTCACCTTATAATCCTGCAACTGTAAACTAAACCCATGAATATCCAATTGATTCACAGTGTATCCGTGCATTCTGCGGATAATGGCAAACAAACGGGCACCCAATTCGGTCAAAGCAAAAGGTTTTGTCAAATAATCATCGGCCCCAAGCTGTAATCCATTTATCCGGTCTTCTAATTCGCCTTGAGCTGTAATGATGATGACCGCCACTTTAGCTCCGGTTTTACGAATGCTTTTCAAAACATCAAAACCACTTCCGTCAGGCAAACCCAAATCCAAAAGCATGATATCATAATCGTTGCTATTGATTTCTTCCAACGCCTCCTCGCAATTCTTCGAAATTTTACATATATAACCACTTCCAGAAAGGTATTCTCTCACCTCCTGGGCCAATTCGGGATTATCTTCAACAATAAGAATTTTCATAACTGACTAAATTTATATTCTTAAAATTTGACGTATCTAAAATAATAAAAAAGTCAGTAAATTTCTCTACTGACTCTACAAACAATTAATCTTTTCTGACCTCCTTTCATTTAATCAAACAAATCAAAAGCATCAATTATCATTTAGTTTTAGGACTAGAGGGTGCGGGTGTTGTAGTCATTGCCGGTTTTGTGGCTGTCGCTGCTTTTTGTTCTTTTTTTGCTTTGTTGTGTTTGTGTTTTTTCATGGTAACTTCTTTTGTCGAAGTTGCTTTTGCTTTTACAGGAAAAGCTTGAACCATTGCACTTGTACCCAAAACTGCTACTAATAACATCAATAAATTTTTACTCAAGCGTAGCAGTCTGTTTTTTTTGTTTTCGTGAATCTGCGATTTCATGATTTCTAAAATTTTGAATTAATAATTATTATTTATAGATCAAATGTATAACCGCAAAATGAAGAAAAAATGAAGATTTATCCCAGTCTCAAAGTTTAACTTTCCCTTAACTAACTAGGGCGCATTTGACTATTTTTTGAAGCAGAACATTAGCCATTTTTCACAAGTTTACTCCCGCTTTTCGCTATATCTTTTCCTTTTTAAAGAAAAAGGAAAAGGATGCCGCTTCACTCGGGGCTATAAGAAGAACATTCTGCTTTTTTAAAAAACAAAATGTAGATACCCGTTGTAGAGATGCACTGCAGTGCATCTCTACAACAGATTTAAAAAAATTGTGGCAAGATTCAACCCTAACCATAGCCAATGGTTTCAACCATTGGAACCTAAAGAGATTCATATAAAAATTTCAAAAAAGTTACAAAAACTTCTGCTCTTCCAATTATAATTTTCAACAACAAATTCATTTTTAAAAGTCAATTGTCTATTTTTACAGACTAATTTTTTCAATATGTCTGCTCAAAAACGACTTTTTCTACTCGACGCCTACGCGCTTATCTTCCGTGGTTATTTCGCATTTATAAAAAACCCAAGAATCAATTCCAAAGGAATGGACACCTCCGCCATTATGGGATTTATGAATGCCCTGATGGATGTAATCAAAAGAGAGAAACCAGATCATTTAGCCGTAGCTTTCGACAAAGGCGGAAGTACCTACCGCTACGAAATGTATCAAGAATACAAAGCAAACCGCGACGAAACTCCCGAAGCCATAAAAATTGCCGTTCCTTATATTCAGGAATTACTGAAAGCAATGCACATTCCCATTATCGAAGTTCCAGGCTATGAAGCTGACGACTTGATAGGGACTTTGGCAAAACAAGCCGAAAAAGAAGATTTCAAAGTCTTTATGGTAACTCCCGATAAGGATTTTGCGCAGTTGGTTTCCGAAAATATTTTCATGTACAAACCCGCCCGAATGGGGAATGACATCGAAATATGGGGAATTCCGGAAGTTTTGGAAAAATTCGAAATTGAACGCCCAGAGCAGGTAATCGACTATTTGGGAATGATGGGCGATGCCGCCGATAACATTCCGGGATTACCGGGTGTTGGAGAAAAAACAGCCAAAAAATTACTTAAAGAGTTCGGTTCTATGGAAAACCTTTTGGCCAATACCGACAAACTGAAAGGCGCCATCAAAGAAAAAATTGAAGCCAATGCCGAAAAAGGTATTTTGTCTAAAAAATTAGCCGCGATTTTACTTGACTGTCCGGTTCAATTTCATGCAGGCGATTACGAATTGTCCAAACCCGATGTTGAAAAAACAGACGAATTATTCCAGGAATTGGAATTTCGCCAAATGAAAACGCAGTTTGACAAATTTTTCGGCACAGGAAAAGAATACGATGAAATTGACACCAATGGCAATAACAATGACAATGTCAATAGCAATGACAATGAAAAAATAGTTAAAAAAGCTCCTGCTAAAAAGTCAAATGAAGACCAATTCGATTTATTCGGTTTCTCAGATGAAGAAACAGGCGAAGTAAAATCACATTCGCTTTATGCGACCTTAGAAAATACCGAACATTTTTACCAAAGCATTCAAGGTGATTTCGCGGTGAAATTGCTTTTGCAAAATTTAATGAATCAGACTTCGGTTTGCTTCGATACCGAAACTACAGGAATTGACGCCCTTAACGCCGAACTCGTAGGAATGTCATTCTCATACGAAAAAGGAAAAGCATTTTACGTTCCATTTCCTGAAAACCAAGAAGAAGCTCAAGCATTGGTAGACAAATTCAAACCTTTCTTCGAAAATGAAAACATCGAAAAAATTGGTCAAAACATAAAATACGATTTAAAAATTCTTTCTAATTATGGTGTTCAAATCAAAGGAAAGCTTTTCGATACGATGATTGCTCACTATTTGATCAATCCTGATATGCGTCATAATATGGATGTTTTATCAGAAACCTATTTGAAATATTCGCCAAAATCAATTGAAGATTTAATTGGTAAAAAAGGGAAAGGCCAAAAATCGATGCGTGAAGTAGCCCTTGAAGATATAAAAGAATACGCCGCTGAAGATGCTGATGTTACCTATCAATTAAAGCAAAATTTTAGCCCGATTCTCGACAAAGCCGAAACCAAAAAACTATTTGACGAAATCGAAATCCCGTTAATACCTGTTTTGGCCGCAATGGAATTAGAAGGAATCAATCTTGACGTTCCTTTTCTACAAGCAATGTCGGTTGAAATGGCTGCCGAAAGCAATGCTTTGGAACAAAAAATCTACGAAACTGCGGGAGAGAAATTCAATTTGGCTTCCCCAAAACAACTCGGAGATATATTATTCGAAAAATTAAAAATCGGGGGAGCCAAACAAAAAAAGACCAAAACCGGTCAATATGCCACAGGCGAGGAAGTTTTGTCCTACTTGGCCAATGATAACGAAATTGTCCGTGACATTCTTGAATGGCGTCAAATGGTAAAATTGCAAAGCACCTATATTGATGCGTTGCCTACACAAGTTGATTCCAAAACAGGTCGTGTCCACACCGATTACATGCAAACAGTTGCAGCAACAGGACGTTTAAGCTCCAACAACCCGAACTTGCAAAACATCCCGATCCGTACTGAAAGAGGCCGATTGATTCGAAAAGCATTTATTGCCAGAGATGAAAATTACACATTGGTTTCTGCCGATTATTCGCAGATAGAATTACGTATTATTGCCGCTTTATCAGGAGAAGAAAACATGATTAAAGCCTTCCAAAACAAAGAAGACATTCACCGAAGTACCGCAGCAAAAGTTTTCCATGTTCCATTGGAAGAAGTTACAAAAGAACAGCGTAGCAACGCTAAAACGGTGAACTTTGGAATTATATATGGTGTTTCAGCCTTTGGATTGAGCAACCAAACCTCGCTTTCACGAAAAGAAAGTGCTGAATTAATCGATGCCTATTATGCAACTTACCCGAAGCTGAAATCATATATGTCCAACCAAGTTGATTTCGCACGAAAACATGGCTATGTACAAACCATATCAGGTCGTCGCCGCTATTTGAAAGATATCAATTCGGCAAACGCTGTTGTTCGTGGCGCTGCCGAAAGAAACGCCGTGAATGCGCCAATTCAGGGAAGTGCCGCCGATATCATCAAGATTGCAATGATCAACATCCACAAAAAACTGACCTCCGAAAACTGGAAAAGCAAAATGTTATTGCAGGTACATGATGAGCTTGTGTTCGATGTCCACAATTCGGAACTCGAAAAAATCCAACCGATGATTAAACACGAAATGGAAAATGCTTTTAAAATGGATGTTCCATTGGATGTTGAAATTGGAGCCGGAAAAGATTGGCTGGAAGCACATTGATTTTAACCAAAAACACTTCGTATTAAAGCAATAGTTTACAAAAAAAAGCATATTCCAAAAATTCCTAATCATTGCTTTTTAGCCCCGACAGAAGGGATAAACCTTGTGAGCCTCGTTTTCTACGAGACTCACAAGTTTAGGAATGATGGCGGGATGGATGTTGGCTGAAAGTACCCCATCATTCGCTCCAAATTCATTTTTTCTTGACTTTTGTTTGCCTATTCAACAACAAAACCAGATGGCAATGCCAGTAATTTGTATTGAATGGTTTTGGCTAATCGATAATCTCCTTGGGCATTGGGATGCAATCTATCTGTTTCTTTGTTATGAAAGTATTGCGCCTGTGAATCAGCCAATGGAAACAGACCACTTGTTGAATAGAGATCAATTAAGGGAACCGCCCAATAAGAAGCCGCTTGCTTCAAAACATCAACATAGGAATCAATATACAATCCTTGCCCGTTAGCGTAATTTTCGTCTGGCTGCACATTCTTTTCGTTAAATTTTGCATAACCCCGGTGAATAGGTGTCATAATAACAATTTGTTGTTGTGGGTAATTGTTCTTTAGATACGACATAGCTTTGTTAATTCTCCCACAAAAGGTTGAATCATTAAGGTTTGGGGTTCGATATTTGCGAGTTACTTCTTTTCCGTTAGAATTCGTTTGTTTTGTTGTTTCACTGAAAAATTCACCCAACGGAATATCATGGTTATAATCATTTGTACCTGCAAAAATGAGTATCGCATCAATATTTGCCCCTTTTTCATCATGTAACTTCACGGATTGTTTGTAAATGTCATTCCATTGATTTCCGCTGACACCAAACACAGAAGGCTCTATCCCCAGCAATTCGTTTAAATACTCCCAATAAACACATGTAGTACCGACACGGCGTTTGTCTGTCATCGAATCTCCTAGAAATGCCACCCGTTTTCCTTGCCATTGTGAATTTGGTGTTTTTTCAAGGTTTGTTAATTTTACTTTTGGAACTGCTTCTTGTGCAAAACCAGTAAAACTAACTATCGATAAAAGGATATAAGCACTTAAAATTATATTTTTCATATTTAAATTTCTGTTTCTGTTGTTATGTTCTTCACAGTATCATTTTCAAATATAGAAAATAATAAACACTACGCATTCTAAATTCTTTATGCTTTTATTGTTTATGCAATATACTTCACCATGTGAGATACAAACATTTAAAAACTGAACACGAGTTTTTATTATAAAAAATCAAAAACTAATTTATTAACTTTAGTACTTTAATTCTTAAACTTTTGTATCAACCAAAAAATCTAATTATGAAAAAAATTATTAAACCCATTATTCTATTTTTTGTATTTTTTATTGGAGCAGGCACCTATGCTGTCAATGCTCAAAACCCACCTGCGCATGCAAAAGCACATGGAGTGAAGAAAAAATACCGATATTATCCGGAAGCCAATGTATATTTTGACCCTGTTGTCAAAAGATATACTTATTTCAGCGGAGGTAAGTGGACAACAACCATAAATTTACCAACCAGCATACGATTGGTTGGAAGCTATAATGATTTTGATTTTGAAGGAGACAATCCTTGGAAAGACAATTCAATGCACAAAGAAAAATACAAAGTAGCCAAACCTGTTAATCATGGCGATGTGAAACACGTTGAAAAAGCTCTTGATATAAAGTCAAACAATGGAAACGGGAATGGAAATGGGAAAAAGAACAAAAAATAGTCTTTAGAAAACCATTCACTTTTAAACATAAAAAAAGGCAATCAGAATTTATCGATTGCCTTTTCCTCTCCTATATATTATTACTTAGTAGATTCTCTTTCTTTCAATTGTGTTTTGATAACAACAGTTTCATAAGGCTTGTGCTCTTCCTTCGATTCCAATCTGTCAATTAATAATTTAACAGCAACTTCACCTATTTCAATTCCGTGCTGACTCACCGTAGTCAAACTCGGAGACAGTCTTCTGGAAGCAAGAATACCATCTGCAAAACCAATAAGCTTTAAATCTTTTGGAATTTTGTATCCTTTTTTAACTCCAATTCTTAAAGCCAAAACCGAATCATTTTCATCCACAGCAAAAACACCATCAACAAGATTATTCGAATATAAATCATTTAATCTTTCAGCAATATCCATTTCAGAATCAGTTCTTATAATAAGATTCTCGTTTATGGCAATATTATTGTCTTTCAAAGCTTTCAAATAACCTTCGGCTCTTAATTTACCCACACTCAAATTATCGGCAGATGAAACTAAGGCAATATTTCTACATCCTAAATCAATTAAATGTTGTGTAGCTCCGTGACCTGAATCAAAATCATCAACAATAACTTTATCACATTCCACTTCATCAGTAGTTCGGTCAAACATCACAATTGGCGTACCTTCACTAATAATTTCTTTCAAATGACTGTATTCTTGTTGCTTTTGAGCCTCTTCGGAAATTGACAAAACAAAACCATCAATCGTTCCGTTACTCAACATTTCAATAGTATGTGCTTCTTTTTCCAAAGACTCATTAGAAATACACATGATTACGTTATAGCCTTTTTCATCAGCCACTTTTTCAATACCACTGAAAACTTTTGCAAAAAAGGAATTCAATATATTAGGTATAATAACTCCGATGGTTTTTGTTTTTCGGTTTTTAAGATTCAAACCAATTACATTCGGTTTGTAATTTTTTAATTTAGCGTACTCTTTAATTCTATTCTTGGTTTGTTCACTAATCTCAGGACTATCATTAAGCGCCTTAGAAACAGTCGATACCGAAACATCAAGTTCTTTTGCAATTTGTTTTAATGTCGCTTTTGCTTTCATTGTGAGAATGGTATTTAGTAGTATATAATAAGTTCTTAGAAAGAACAAAATAACAAAGAAATAAGCAAAACTTGCTAATATTTTACTAAATATTTAAAATTTAACAAGCATTTGAATGTATAAAAGCGAAAATTACAAAAAAAATGCAACATCAAAAAAATATTCAGGTAAATTATTTAACTGCAAGAATCCGCAATCAAATATATATTTGATAATCAGCAGGAATCCAATAAAAAAATATTCAAATAAGCTATTTGTATTTAAAATAATTAATTGTACTTTTGCAACCCCTTTATTGGGGATGGAATGTTTAATTAAAATATATTATTGTGAACGCATTAAGCTACAAGACAATTTCGACAACAAAAGCCAATTCTCAAAAAGAATGGATTGTTGTAGACGCTGATGGTCATAACTTAGGTCGTCTTGCTTCAAAAGTCGCTATGATTTTAAGAGGTAAATACAAGCCAAGTTACACACCACACGTAGACTGTGGAGATAACGTAATCGTTATCAACTCAGAAAAAATCAACCTTACAGGTAACAAATTGGATGAAAAAACATACATCCGTCACACTGGTTACCCTGGAGGACAAAGAAGTTTAACTGCTAAAGTATTGCAAGCAAAAAACCCTGCATTACTAGTAGAGAAAGCGGTAAAAGGGATGTTGCCAAAAAACAAATTGGGAGCTGAACTTTTTAGAAATTTAAATGTTGTTGTGGGTCCTGAGCACAAACAAGGAGCTCAAAAACCTAGAACTGTTAACCTAAACGATCTTAAGTAATGGGAGTTATTCACAAAATCGGTAGAAGAAAAACCGCTGTTGCACGTGTTTATGTTTCTGAAGGAACAGGAGTAATCACTGTAAACAAAAAGCCATTCGCAACTTATTTCCCAACTGCAACTTTACAATACAAAGTTTTGCAACCAATGTCTATGACAGAAAATGCATCAAACTTTGACGTAAAAGTGAACGTTTATGGAGGTGGTTCAAATGGACAAGCAGAAGCTGTAAGAATGGCATTGGCACGTGTAATGTGTGATGTAAATGCTGAAAACAGAGCTATCTTGAAACCAGAAGGTTTATTAACTAGAGACCAAAGAATGGTTGAACGTAAGAAATTCGGTCAGAAAAAAGCTCGTAAGAGATTCCAATTCTCTAAACGTTAATATTACCTGTCTTGTATCATTTATACAAGACATCAGAGAATGCATTAAAAATTTTAAAACAATGTTGTTGTTGTCCCGATGCGTCGGGAAATTAGTTTAGCATCTAAATGTATTTAGCCGATTTATCGCCATTCATACATTGCTAATTCAACAGAACGTAAACTAGTACAAAAAATGTCAAACAAAGTAGAAGTAAAAGAATTACTAGAAGCAGGTGTACATTTCGGACACATGACTAGAAAATGGGACCCAAACATGGCTCCTTACATTTATATGGAGCGTAATGGAATCCACATTATCAATCTATATAAAACTGCAGCAAAAATCGAAGAAGCTAACGAAGCTTTGAAAAAAATCGCTGCATCTGGTAGAAAAATATTATTCGTTGCTACCAAGAAACAAGCTAAAGACATCGTTGCTGATAAAGCAAAAGCTGCAAACATGCCTTACATCACTGAAAGATGGCCAGGCGGAATGTTGACTAACTTCGTAACTATCAGAAAGGCAGTTAAAAAAATGTCTTCTATCGATAAAATGAAGAAAGACGGAACATTCAATACACTTTCTAAAAAAGAGCGTTTGCAAGTAGATCGTCTTCGTGCTAAATTAGAGAAAAACTTAGGATCAATCGCAGACATGTCTAGACTTCCTGCCGCATTGTTCGTAGTAGATATCAAAGCTGAACACATCGCAATAAAAGAAGCTCAAAAATTAAACATTCCAGTTTTCGCAATGGTTGACACTAACTCTGACCCACGTGAGGTAGATTATGTTATCCCTGCAAATGATGATGCTTCTAAATCTATTGAGAAAATCTTATCTTTAGTAACTACTTCTATCGTTGAAGGTCTTGCAAACAGAACTTCTGATAAAGAAGCTGATGCTACTGAAGTTGTTGCTGAGGCTGAAGCTCCTGCTGTTGAAGCTGAAGAAGCTCCTGCAACTGAAGAATAAATCAAATTTAAATTCCAATTTTAAATTCCAAGTTCCAAAATCAGATTTTAACCATCTGATAACATTGGAATTTGGGATTTGAAGATTGGAATTTTTACTTTTAACATTAAAACACAAATATATTATGGCAACAATCACTGCTGCAGACGTAAATAAATTGAGACAAACTACAGGTGCCGGAATGATGGACTGTAAAAAAGCTTTAGTTGAAGCTGATGGAGATTTCGATAAAGCTATACAAAACCTTAGAGAAAAAGGACAAAAAGTTGCTGCTAACCGTTCTGACCGTGAGTCTTCTGAAGGAGCTGCTGTTTCTTTCATTAATGCTGACAAAACTAAAGGAGCTATCATCACTTTAAACTGTGAGACAGATTTCGTAGGTAAAAATGAAGCTTTCGTAACTTTAGCTAAAGAATTAGTTGAAAAAGCTATCAACTTTTCTTCAAAAGAAGAATTCTTAGCTTCAGATTTCAACGGAATTACAGTTGCTGAGAAATTAATCGAACAAACTGGTGTTATCGGTGAAAAAATCGAAATCGGTGGCTTTGAAATTTTAGAAGGCGCTTTCATTGGATCTTATGTTCACGTTAACAAAATTGCTGCCTTAACTGCAATTTCTGCACCAATTGCTAATGGTGACGTTTTAACTAAAGACATCTCTATGCAAGTTGCTTCTATGGGAGCTGATACATTATCTTACAAAGATTTTGACCCTTCTTTCGTTGCTTCTGAACTTGCTGCTCGTATTGCTATAATCGAAAAAGAAAATGAAGAAGCAAAACGTTTAGGAAAAACTTTAAAAAATGTTCCTAAATACATTTCTTTCTCTCAATTAACTGAAGAAGTGATCAAACAAGCTGAAGAAGATGCTAAAGCTGAATTAAAAGCTGAAGGTAAACCAGAGCAAATTTGGGACAAAATTCTTCCAGGAAAAATTCAACGTTTCATCTCTGACAACACTACTTTAGATCAAGAGAAAGCTTTATTAGATCAAAATTTCATCAAAGATGACTCTAAAAAGGTTGGTGATTATGTTAAAGGATTCAATGTTGAAATCACAGGTTTCAAAAGAGTTTCTTTAGGATAATCATCTAATTCAAATAACGATTTCTAATTTTAGATTTCGTTTCTATATAAAAAATCCCATTTCGAATGAAATGGGATTTTTTATGGTATTTTTTTTTCTCGAACAAAAATCTAGCAATAATAAAAGGCAATAAACTTTCGCTTACTGCCTTTTTGAATTTTATTATCTCAATTGTACTTTTATAATTTTATCAAGACAATTATTTACTGTCATTAACTTCCACAGTTACCATTGCTGGATCATTCAATTCTTCTTTTACAACCATTTTAGAAAGCACAAAAACAAGTAATGTACCTACTAAACCAAGACAACCCATAAACAACCAATTAGGTTCATAACTACGAGTATATTCAATGATTTCCATACCAGACTTTCCACTTAAGATGTGTGCAAAACTATAACTCATAGTAAAAGCTGCCATATACTTTCCTTCTTGCTTATGCGATCTATCCATTGCGAACGAATTAGCAAATGGAAATGTCAACATTACTCCACAAGTCATAAAGATCATCATAGGAATCAAAATAGCCTCAAAAGGAAGCAACAAAAGGAAGAAACTAGACGCCATAAGTAACAAACCTAAAGAAATAACTTTATGATTATTAATTTTATTCCTGCTCACATAATTCACAATAGGAAGTTCAAAAAGCAAAATAAGCAAACCATTTAAACTCAAAAGCAATCCGCTATCAAATTCGGTCATGTTAAATCTCTCTTTGTGATACAAAGGCAGTGTGGTGAAAATTTGAAAGAAAAGAATACCAGTAATCAAACAAATCACCAAATGCAACATAAATGGTCTGTCTTTCATCACTGAAACTTTCTCTTTTTGCTTATTATGCTCAACCAACTTAACTGGTGTTTTTTTGTCTCTAACAAAAAACATAAACACAATTATTGCCAATATACAAGTTGCACCATCAATATAGAATATATATTCATATCCCATTTGCATGATAATTAAACCACCTAATACAGGGCCAAAAATAAATCCTAAATTGATAGCAGCACGTGTCAATGAATAAGCACGAGCTCTGTCTTCTTTAGCCGTAAAAGTTTTTAAGCATATTAACATTGCAGGTCTAAACATATCTGCAACACTAGTCAGTATTAAAATCCCTACACAAAGAGCTTCAAAAGAAGTAGCATATTGCAATAGGATAAATACAATTCCACTAGCAAATAAACTAAACACCATGACCTTGTAAAAGCCAATTTTATCCGATAGTTTACCGCTTAACCAGGTTCCAATTATAGAACCAACTCCAAAGAATACCATTACCCAGCCAATTTGACTGTAACTGAATTCTAAATTCTCTTTCATATACTTTGACAGAAAAGGAATCACCATAGTCCCGGCTCTGTTAATGAAAGTTACCAATGTAAGTATCCAAATCTCTTTTGGAAAATTTTTAAAGTTGTCGAGGTATTTTTTTATCATAGGTTAATTTTTTTGGGGGAAATTTTTTTAGTTTGGACAAAAATAGATTTTTTTTTGAATCAAGCAACATCTCATTAGTTAAAAATCATAATAATTTGATAACATTCGGAAAATGCTTTTGGGCTAAAAAAAGTTCTCCAAAAAAAAATAAAAAAAAAAGGAATTTATCAATTTTTAATATAGATTTGCAAAAAGCATCAACCCCAAATTAAAATAATATGAAACAAAAAATCTACTATTTATTAGTGTGCCTCATTCTTACTTATTCCGCACAGGCACAACTTTACGGAGGAATAGAAATTGGAAGTAAGGGTATAAAAATGACCGTTCTTCAAGTTGAGAACCTTAGAAGAAATACCTACGACGTAAAGGAATTTTGGACTGAAAACGTGGGGATCGCTGCAGGAATTGGTATTGATGGTCTACTTTTGAAAGAAGATATTGATAAAGCTGGAGCTGTAGTTTACAACAACTACAAAAAAATGCTTACTGAATACAAAATCGAAGACAAAAACATTTTCATTGTAGGTTCTTCTGGTGTTGGTTTAGCTAATAACACAGCTGATTTAATAGCAAAAATTAAAGAGTTAACTAACAAAAAAATTGAAATTATCTCTTCTTCACTTGAAGCTAAGTTGCTTTTGAGAGGTTGTATCCCACCTAAAAACTACTTAAACTCTGTAATTATTGACATAGGAGGAGGGAATACTAAGGGTGGTTACGCCAAAGACATCAACGATGCTTCGGTATTTTTCCCAATTTCATGCGACTTTGGAACTGTAACTTTAACTGAGATCATCAACAAAAAGTGTAAGCAAAAAACAGTTTTCGAATTCAATGAAAACTTGTTTGATTACTTACCTACAATCAGAGAAAGTTTCAAAAAAATGTACACTAGTAGACCTGAATCACAAGATAAAACCAATATCTATATTTCTGGTGGAGCTGCTTGGGCTTTTTACACATTATTAAATGGTGCCAAAGCTGAAGAAAACTTTACTCAGGTACAGTATGACGACATCTTATCAATAAGAACAATCGCTGAAAACAATTATCAAAGATTTGTAACAAACTCTGAAAGCAATCCTGAAATCAAAAAAGTGTTGAATACCTACCAACAAAAATCTTTAATCTCAGCTTTCAACCTTTTGGAAACTTCACTTGAAGTTATTCCAAACATTCAAAACAAAAAGATTTTCTTTGCAAAACAAGGACAAATCGCTTGGTTAGTAAGTTATGTTTTTGACAATGCTAAAGGAGTCAAACAAATATTCTAGGCCAAAGCCAAAACGTATTCCAATAAAAATCAAATCCCATTCATTATTGTTTGGGATTTTTTTTTTGTACTTTTCCTTCGATTCGTTTCTTTAAATTTTAAAAAAAGTTAAATTTGAGAAACAAAAGCATCTAAACGACAATCATGAAGAATTTTACAATACTTTTTTCTTTTATATTTCTCGCTTTGCTAATTAGTTGTGGTAGAAATGAACCTGAAAAAACCGAACTTGATTCTACCGAAGCTTCAAGTGCCATACCTAGCCATGTTGCCTCCAATACTCAAAACATAAATAAAACAGAAACCACTGAGTACACAACAGAATCAGCCACAACCACTGAAAACGAAAATTTTGGTTCAAATTCCGATTCTGGCTTAGCTGCAGCCATACAAAGACAAATCCCAAATTCACACAAACCTGCTGCGTTCAAAAGCTCCCAAAATAACACCTTCTCACCAACCCAACCAAATTCACACACTGCGATAACAAAAAAAGAAGCCGAAGTTGTCATTAATTCCCCTTTGCGAAACTTGCTTAAAACTGCCGAAGTTGGAAAAACATACTCCAAAAAAGAACTCATAGAAAACTACAAATTCCCAAAAGAAGCAGTAGATCTCATTAAAAAAGTAACCTGCGTGGGGCCAAATAAATTATTTTTTAATTGGGGATCCACTTGGTTTGTTGAAAAAGTATCGGATGCCGAATTCCAAAATGACACCATGATTTTTGCATTCAAAAAAAACAAAACCTATGTTTCGGGAGGCGCTATTGGTATCAAATACAATAAAAAAATATACACTGAATTAATTCTTAACAACGGTTCTGCCTACATACCTTCGGTAAAAGGCTATCACTGGGAAATAAACAAATAATGCAAAAAGAACTTATAAGATGCGGTTGGTGCAATTCCAGCGAATTATACCAAAAATACCACGACGAAGAATGGGGTGTTCCCGTTTATGAAGACCATAAGCTTTTCGAATTTCTTCTATTGGAAACTTTTCAGGCAGGACTGAGTTGGATTACCATTCTTAACAAAAGAGAGAATTTCAGAAACGCTTTTGACGCATTCGACTATAAAAAAATAGCCAACTATTCCGAAGACAAAATTCAGGATCTACTGCAAGATCCAGGCATTATCCGCAATCAACTAAAAGTTCGTTCGGCAGTCTCCAATGCCATTGCCTTCATTAAAGTTCAAGAAGAATTCGGGAGCTTCTCCAAATACATTTGGGGCTTTGTCGATGGAAAACCCATCATAAACAACCGAAAAAGTTTAAGTGAAGTACAGGCCACAACTCCCCTTTCGGATGCCATCAGCAAAGATTTAAAAAAACGCGGATTCAAGTTCGTAGGTTCCACCGTAGTGTACGCCCACATGCAGGCCACAGGCATGGTCAACGATCACGTAGAAGACTGTTGGACAAGAAAACAGTAAAGTGTTCAGTTTAGAAGTATTAAGCACAAAATTGTTAAACTTCTAACTTCTAAAATCTTATTTCTAACTTTTTCATTACATTTGCTTCGCACTTTAGGGGTGTCTGCAAAATTGCAGGCTGAGACTTTACCCTCGAACCTGATCTAGTTCATACTAGCGTAGGAAAAAGTAAGATGACTTCCATGTACCATTGCGTACACCCGTAGCCATTCCTAAAGTATAATTACGTACTAAATTCAAAAGGAATGGAACTCAAAATCAATAATCAAATCAAACAATTTGCCCTTGACAGTCTCACTGTGCAGGCGCTTCTTGACTTGGAAATTCCCGAAAAACAAAACGGAATTGCCCTAGCCATCAACAACACCGTAATTCCAAAATCCAATTGGAATTCCCACCTCATACAAGAAACCGACGACATCCTAATCATATCAGCCACACAAGGCGGATAATTGGGGCGTGACCCCATTGAGAAAAAGGGCTTACTCACCAAGCCGGTCACAGAGCCCTTTTCCTCAATGCGGTCGGGCTGTACGCGTTACTTCGGTAACTAGCTTCCATCCCTCACGCGGTTTCTGCAAACCAAGAACTTTTCATTTTCAGAACAAGAAATAACGATCATAAAAAACAAATCATTTCAACAATGTCCACTCCAATTTCGACTTCAAATTCGACAAAGTCTTCCTCCCCTTCGGGAAGGATTGAGGTGGGGAAAAAACACTAAGCTATGAACAACGAAGAACAAATCTCAAGAACCCCTTTTCCAAACTCCAAAAAGGTATATATCGATGGTGAAATCCACCCGATAAAAGTAGCCATGCGCGAAATCTCATTGGCCGACACCAAATTAACCAACGGCAGAATCGAAAAAAATCCGCCGGTAACCGTTTACGATACTTCAGGGCCTTACACCGACCCAAACATTGACATCGATGTTCGTAAAGGATTGCCACGTATCCGTGAGCAATGGATTTTGGACCGCAACGATGTAGAAGAATTAACCGAAATCACTTCAGATTACGGGAAATCACGTTTGAATGACGAAAAATTGAATCATTTGCGTTTTGAGTATTTACACAAACCAATGCGTGCCAAAAAAGGAGCCAACGTTTCACAATTACATTATGCAAAACAAGGAATCATCACTCCCGAAATGGAATACATCGCTATTCGTGAAAACCAACGTATCGAACAATTAAATGAACAAACCAAAGCTATGCAATGCCAACACGCAGGTCATAGTTTTGGAGCCAATACTCCAAAATCGAAAATAACTGCCGAATTTGTTCGTAGCGAAGTAGCCAGAGGTCGCGCTATTATTCCAAACAATATCAACCACCCTGAAAGTGAACCAATGATTGTTGGTCGTAATTTCTTAGTGAAAATAAATGCCAACATCGGAAATAGCGCGGTGACTTCCAGCATCGAAGAAGAAGTTGAAAAAGCCGTTTGGGCTTGTCGTTGGGGTGCCGACACCATTATGGATTTGTCAACCGGAAAAAATATCCACGAAACCAGAGAATGGATTATCCGTAACTCGCCGGTGCCAATCGGAACGGTGCCTATTTACCAAGCCCTAGAAAAAGTAAACGGAATCGCCGAAGATTTGACTTGGGAAATTTTCCGTGATACCTTAATCGAACAAGCCGAACAAGGAGTGTCTTATTTCACTATTCATGCCGGAGTATTATTGCGTTACATCCACTTAACGGCCAACCGCGTTACTGGAATAGTTTCCCGTGGCGGATCGATTATGGCAAAATGGTGTTTATTTCATCACAAAGAAAACTTCCTATACACCCATTTCGAAGAAATTTGCGAAATCATGAAACAGTACGACGTAGCTTTTTCTTTGGGAGACGGATTACGTCCAGGTTCTATCGCCGATGCCAATGATGCCGCACAATTCGCCGAATTGGAAACTCTTGGTGAATTGACCAAAATCGCTTGGAAACACGATGTTCAGACATTTATCGAAGGTCCAGGCCACGTTCCAATGCACATGATCAAAGAAAACATGGACAAACAATTGGAACATTGCGACGAAGCTCCTTTTTATACCTTAGGTCCATTAACCACTGATATTGCACCAGGTTACGACCACATTACTTCTGCCATTGGTGCTGCAATGATTGGTTGGTATGGCTGTGCGATGCTTTGTTATGTAACACCAAAAGAACACCTTGGTTTACCAAACAAAAAAGACGTAAAAGATGGTGTTATCACTTATAAAATTGCCGCTCATGCCGCCGATTTAGCCAAAGGTCATCCAGGAGCACAATACCGAGACAATGCTTTAAGCAAAGCCCGTTTCGAATTCCGTTGGGAAGACCAGTTCAACTTAGCGCTAGATCCAGATACAGCAAGAGAATTCCACGACGAGACTTTACCGGCTGACGGTGCAAAAGTTGCACACTTCTGTTCAATGTGCGGACCAAAATTCTGCTCAATGAAAATATCACAGGAAATCCGTGATGTTGCCGAAGCCGAGAAAGGAATGGCTGCCAAATCGGAAGAGTTTATAGAACAAGGAAAGGAAATCTATATTTAAAAAGGGGGAAATTAGAAGTTAGAGATTGGAAGCTCAATACTTCTTACCTCTAACTTCTTACCTCTAACCTAACAATGATTGTAATCACAAATCCGATTCCGATAGCTAATGAAATAAGCACTATTCATTCTCTTTTTGAGAACGGATTGGAGCTGCTTCATGTTCGGAAGCCAAATTTTCCGGAAGAAGATATGATAACTTTCATAACGGAAATAAAATCGGATTTGAGAAAACAATTGGTTTTACACAGTCATCATCAGTTGGCTTCAGTATTTGGCATCAATCGAATTCACTTTAGCGAAAGCGATAGAAAAAAGAAAGACAAATTAACTTTGGAAACATACAAAACAAAAGGATTTCATTTATCAGCTTCGGTTCATTCGATAGAGGATTTTAATGCTTTGGAAAGTGTTTTTGAATACGCTTTTTTGAGTTCTGTTTTTCCAAGTATTTCCAAAACCGATTATTCTTCGGAAACTGATTTATTCGAAGCCGTTAAAAACAGAACCAATTTTAAAACAAAACTCATCGCTTTGGGCGGAATAGAATCTAAAAACATCAAGCAAACATTAGAAAATGGCTTTGATGATGTAGCCTTGTTAGGAACCATTTGGAACCAAAATAATCCAATTGAAAATTTTAAATCATGTCAGAAAATCGTCCATTCGTTTTAACCATTGCAGGATTCGATCCATCGGGTGGTGCAGGCGTTTTGGCCGACACCAAAACCTTTGAGCAACACAAAGTGTATGGATTTGCCATTAATACGGGCAATACCATACAAACCGAAAATGCTTTTTATGAAATGCAATGGACTGATATACATTTTGTTTTGAAATCATTGGACAAACTCTTCGGCAACTACAATATTGAGGCGGTGAAAATCGGCATTGTGCCTTCGTTGAGTTACTTGAAAGAAATAGTTTTCGCAATAAAAAGACTTTCACCAAAAACAAAAATAGTCTGGGACACAGTTTTAAAATCATCAACCGAATTTGATTTTTTAGATATAGAAAACCAAACAGGTTTTATTGAAATACTGAAAGAAATCGACTTGATAACACCCAATTACGACGAAATGAAAAAACTATTTCCCGAATTTAATCTGCTTTCCAAATCCCCGCCTTCAGGCATTAACGGACTTTTGCTAAAGGGAGGGCACAATCCGAACAAAGTTGGAGTGGATTATTTATACACTGCGAATGGCGTTCATAAGTTTCTACCCAAAACCGACAATTGTTACGAAAAACACGGCTCGGGATGTGTACTATCATCGGCAATCACAGCTAACCTTGCATTAGGCCAAAATCTGGAAACTGCTTGCCAAAATGCCAAAATATATACCGAAAACTACTTATTATCCAACACAACTAAACTAGGATTTCATTATGTATAACAAACTGCAATACATCTCACAGGGAGAAAGCGCCGAAGAACAATTGTACAATATTCATGAGGCATTAGACAATGGATGTGATTGGATCCAAATGCGATTTAAAAATCAGAAACCCAAAAAAGCATTTGCTTTGGCGGAAGCCGTAAAATTTTTATGTGAAGAATACTTAGCCAATTTCATTATCAACGACAACGTTCATTTGGCCAAACAAGTCAATGCAGATGGTGTTCATCTTGGCCTTTCGGATATGGATATTAGCGAAGCCAGAGCTATTTTGGGCAGAACGAAAATCATCGGGGCTACGGCAAATACTTTTGAAGACATTGCCCGTCAAACCAACAACGGCTGCGATTATATCGGTTTAGGCCCTTTTCAATTTACAAGAACCAAAGACAAACTTAGTCCTATTCTAGGATTGGAAGGTTATAGCTCGATAATAACACAAATGAAACAGGCTCAAATTGAAATGCCTATTTATGCAATTGGCGGAATTACTTTGGAAGATGTCAATAATTTAATGACTACCGGAATCCATGGTATTGCCGTTTCGGGCATTATTACCAAAAGCCTCAACAAAAAAATACTTATTACACAACTCAACGAAAAATTATATGACAACGTCACTATTTAAAATCGGGGACAAAACCTTAGAATCAAGACTTTTTTTAGGCACTGGAAAATTTGGTTCCAATATAGAAATGGAGGAAGCAATATTGGCTTCCGAAAGCGAATTGGTAACCGTGGCATTGAAAAGAATCGATTTGGAAACAGATACTGATGCTATTTTAAATCACTTAAAGCATCCTAGAATCAATTTATTGCCCAATACTTCAGGAGCAAGAAATGCCAAAGAAGCGATTTTCGCAGCGCAACTCGCCCGAGAAGCATTGGAAACCAATTGGCTGAAACTCGAAATTCATCCGGATCCAAAATACTTGATGCCCGACCCCATCGAAACCCTCAAAGCGACTGAAGAATTGGCAAAATTGGGATTCATCGTTTTGCCGTACATCCACGCCGATCCGGTTTTATGCAAGCATTTGGAAAATGCGGGAACTTCTGCAGTAATGCCACTAGGTTCCCCAATTGGAAGTAACAAAGGATTAAAAACTATCGATTTTTTAGAAATCATAATCGAACAGAGTAAAGTTCCTGTAATTATTGATGCAGGAATAGGCGCACCGTCAGATGCCGCAAAAGCTATGGAAATAGGAGCCGATGCAGTATTGGTCAACACCGCAATTGCCGTGGCCGGAAATCCAAAACTGATGGCCGAAGCCTTTAAAGATGCCGTAATTTCAGGACGAAAAGCATTTGAGGCAAAACTCGGGCAACAGAACAAACAAGCGGTAGCTTCGAGTCCTTTGACAGCGTTTTTGTATGAGTGATTTTTTTATTGGCACGCAGATTTCGCAGATTTGCGCAGATATAATTAAAAAAAAAGAATCAATCTTTGCAATTCCCAATTTGTTATTTTGTAATAAAAAATTTACTTTTATTTGATTCAAATTTTAAATCTATACAAAATGACTGAAAATGATTTATCGTTCAAAATAAGAGGAGCTATTTTCAAAGTATATAACACACTAGGCCCAGGTCTATTTGAATCTGTCTATGAAAGTGCTTTATATTATGAACTGACAAAGATTGATTTAAAAGCAGAAAGACAAGTTGAAATTACAATCCCTTACGAAGAAATCATATTGGATGTAGGTTTTAAAATTGATCTTCTAGTTGAAAATAAAGTGATTATCGAATTGAAATCGGTTGAACATTTAGCTTCAATTCATTACAAACAAACGATAAACTATTTAAAACTAACAAATAAAAAATTAGGAATATTAGTCAATTTCAACACAGTTAACATTTTAAACGACATTAAAAGAATTGCAAATAAGATCTAACTGAATAAAGGTAAAATAGGTAGGCACATAATGCAGATTTACACCGAAATTAATAAAAAATCTGCGTAAATCTGCCTAATCTGCGTGCAAAAAATCCATCATCCATTTAGTGAATAAACGACAAAAAATGAACACATTCAAATCGGTTTTTGAACAGTATAATTGGGATACCATTCAAACCAAAATATACCAAACCACCGCCAAACAGGTGGAACAGGCCCTTGCCAAAAGCAGAAGAAATCTAGACGACTTCTTGGCTTTGATTTCGCCTGCCGCAACAACATATTTGGAACAAATGGCACAAGAATGCCATGAATTGACAAAAAAGCGCTTTGGAAAAACCATCCAAATGTATGCTCCTTTGTATTTGAGCAATGAATGCCAAAATATTTGCACTTATTGCGGATTCAGTTTAGACAATAAAATCAAACGCAAAACATTATCTGATTCGGAGATAAAATTAGAAGTAGAAGCACTGAAGTCGGCAGGTTTTGACCATGTTTTGTTGGTAACCGGCGAAGCCAATTACACCGTCAACATCAATTATTTCCTAAATGCGATTGACCAAATAAAAGAGCAATTCTCAACAATTTCGGTAGAAGTGCAGCCACTTTCCACCGAAGAATACCAAAAATTGCATGAAGCCGGCATTTATTCGGTTTTGGTGTATCAGGAAACCTACCATCAGGAAGTCTATAAAAAATACCATACTAAAGGCAAAAAATCCAATTTTGATTTTCGTTTGGACACACCGGACCGAATTGGGAAAGCGGGAATTCACAAAATAGGCTTGGGTGTTTTATTGGGATTGGAAGATTGGCGAACAGACAGTTTTTTCAATGCCCTGCATTTGGATTATCTGCAAAAGACCTATTGGCAAACTAAATATTCGGTTTCGTTTCCAAGACTGCGCCCGGCAGAAGGTATCATCGAACCCAATTTTATCATGACCGACAAAGATTTGACGCAATTGATTTGTGCTTACCGCTTGTGGAATGAAGATTTGGAGATTTCAATTTCGACCCGTGAGAACGAAAATTTCAGAAACAACATCATTCCGATTGGAGTCACGAGTATGAGTGCGGGATCCAAAACCAATCCGGGTGGCTATGTTGTTGACCCACAATCTTTGGAACAATTTGAAATCAGCGACGAGCGTTCCGCTTTTGAAATTGCACAAATAATCAGCGATAAAGGATACGAACCTGTTTGGAAAGATTGGGACAGAACTTTTGGCTTTCAGAATGCAGATTCTAGATTTTAGATTTCTGATTTGGCACAAAAAATCTACAATTCTATTTATTGTCAAATAAAATCGAACAATAACAAGCAAATGAAGCAAAAACTTCTCCAATCTAAAATCGTTAATCAAAAATCTAAAATCCTATGAGTGTCGTTCAAGAATATTTAAGATATAACCGTCAAGTGATGTTGCCCGAAATAGGTGACGAGGGTCAAGAAAAACTCAAAAAAGCCAAAGTATTGGTCATTGGCGCTGGCGGTTTGGGTTGCCCTATTTTACAGTACCTTGTACCTGCAGGTGTTGGCACCATTGGGATTGTTGATTTTGATAAAATCGAAATTCACAACCTGCACCGCCAAATTTTATATACCGAAAAACAAATAGGATTAAGCAAAGCCAAAACGGCGAAAGAAACGCTGGAAGCCATGAATCCCTTGATCAACATTGTCGCTTTTGAAGAAAAACTGACAGCCGAAAACGCAACCCAAATCATAAAGAATTTTGATGTGATTGTTGATGGTTGTGATAATTTTGCCACTCGCTATTTGGTCAATGATACCTGCGTAGCTTTAGGAAAATCATTGGTTTACGGAAGTATTTTGAAATTTGAAGGACAATTGGCTGTTTTCAACAACAATGGATCAAAAAATCTACGTGATTTATTTCCGGAACCACCCGATCCGAAAGATGTGCCTAATTGCAACCTGAATGGCGTATTGGGAACGTTGCCTGGAATCATCGGAACTATGATGGCACACGAAACTTTAAAATTAATAATGGATTTACCGACATTGGAAAATGAATTGGTATTATTCAGTACTTTGAATTGGGGGTTTACAAAGCTTAAATTTTAAAATTTTGATTTATTTTATAACTAAGAAATAATCATTTTACAAAAAAAATCCTAAACTTAAATTGCCTCCAGCTTCAGCTGGGGGATTGTAATAGGAATCCTGTTTGAAGGCTTTAGCCAAAAAGACATTATTATTTTGGCTAAAGCCAATTACTATTATTCATTTCTTCCTCCAGCTGAAGCTGGAGTCAAATCAATATTTTTTAAAATTGCCATAAAAGCATCTCGTTCAATTTCCCTGCAGCCCAAACTTTCAAGATGCTCATTGTAAACCTGGCAGTCCAATAAGCGGTAATTTTGGTCTTTCAGTTGATTGACCAAAGCAATAAAAGCTACTTTGGAAGCATTGGAAACCAACGAAAACATACTTTCTCCACAGAAAACATGTCCCAGGTCAATTCCGTACAATCCGCCGACAAGCTGATTGTTTTGCCAGACTTCAACCGATTTTGCCATTCCTAATTCATTGAGTTTGCAATAGGCTTCAATCATTTCATTGGTAATCCAAGTTCCGGTTTGTCCATTGCGTTTTACCTGCCGGCAATTTGAAATAACATCTCTGAAATTTTGGTTGAAAGTCACTGTAAAAATATTTCGGTTCAAAACGTTTCGCATGCTTTTGGAAACAATCAATTCATCCAAAAACAAAACCATTCTGGGATTGGGCGCCCACCAAATAATGGGTTCTCCTTCATTAAACCAGGGAAAAATTCCGCTGTTGTAGGCAAGCCGCAACCGCTCGGGCGACAAATCCCCACCAAAGGCAAGAATTCCATCACTATCAGCCTCGGAAACTGGGGGAAAATACAATGTTTTAGATAGACAATAATACATTTTCAATAGCAAAAAATCAACTTCAATTACAATGGCAAAAATCAATATCAATGCCAATTTCAAAAAAAAATCAGAAATTTAAGTAAACTCAAATTTCTGACTTCTAATATCTAATTTCTAACTTCTAACCTTAGAACGGCAAATCGTCAGCGTCTTCTTCGTTTAGGTTTGTTGCTGGCGCAAAAGTTTGTGCTGCCGGCATAGGAGGAGCTTGTTGCGCAGGAGCTTCAGCAGCTAATCTTTCGATTCTCCATCCTTGGATACTATTAAAATATCTTGTTTCTCCTTGCGGATTTACCCATTCTCTACCTCTCAAGTTGATAGAAACCTTCACGGCTTCACCAATATTATAACTGCTTACCAAATCACATTTATCTTGAGTAAATTCAATCAAAATATGTTGCGGATATTGCTCATCTGTAGTAACAACCAATTCTCTTTTTTTGAATGACGCACTTACTTGTTGCTCTGGATTAACAACTTTAATTTTCCCTAATACTTCCATCTTCTTTTTTATTTAATTATTGCTACTTAGATTTTATTTTCTTTGCTAAAAGTACTTTCCATGCCGAAAGTACATCATTGTCCAAAAGATATTTTTTGGCTTCCAAGTGCTGTTTTTCAAGGTCATCTGAGCTCAAAACAGCCTTTACCGAAAAATTTTGGTCTACAAATATACTAACTTCCTCTTTAGTAGGCAAGGATTCAATGTTCCCTAACATCCCTAAATCGTTCCCATCAAAGACCGAACTGCTCTTTACAAAATCAGGAATAGCATCTACTCCAATCCCAAGAGTTGTAAGCGGTTTTGGCACCTCAAAAAGTCCTTGGTTGGATCTGGAATACCAATTACCGCCCATTCTGGAAACCAAATCAATCTTATGCTGATCGATGGCTCCATTTTCATTAAGAACTGCTTCATTGATATGGATACGTAATACTTCGCAAAGAATTAAATTTCCGGCGCCGCCCTCGGTTCCCAAAGCAATTATCTGCGTCACTTTGCACTCAAACTGCACGGGCGATTCTTTTACCCGGTATGGTTTTACTACTTCTGACGGAATTGGCGTAAATCCGGATTTTAGAAACTCATCAACCCCTTCGGCATACTCTGTACTGGCCAAAGAAGTCTGCTGCACCATATCATAATTCACAACGTTGATAACAACTTCAGAATTGGCCTCGGCATTGATAAGCGTGTGCTTAACCGTATTATCCCTAACTCTCCTTGCCGGTGAAAAAATCAATATCGGCGGATTAGAACTGAAAACATTGAAAAAACTAAAAGGTGACAAATTAGGAATACCATTTTTCCCAATAGTACTGGCAAAAGCAATAGGCCGTGGCCCGACAGCACTTTGCAGATATCCTTGCAATTTTACAGTATCAATGCTTTTTGGATCGACGGTAATCATAGGTTTTTTATTTGGACAAAAATAGCAAAATAGCGTTTAGATTATCGATTATCCAAGCAAATTAATTAGGCTGGTGAATTTTTTAAATCAACCTAAATACAAAACCATCTTTCCATTAAGTCAATTACCCAAATCCGTTCAACACGAGTTTCATTCTTCGTGCTGCGCACGCAACGAAATCTTTGCTGTTAGCCGTAGTTTTTATTTTGGAAATTTAGATGTTACTTTTCCATTTTCATCTAAAAAAAGAATTTGACTATTTCCTAATGAATCAACTTTCATTTGAAGTCTAATTTTACCTTTTGCATCAGATAAATTTACAACTGCATCTTTGTTGGTATCTTTTCCAATGAAAACTCTATTTGCAAAAGCTGGTTCTCCATCTTTGGGAAATTTGAGATCTTCTAGTCTTTTTCTTCTTTCTGTTTCATTGGGTAATTTTTCAGTTTCCTTATATATTTTTCTCCATTCGGCAAAATTCGGATTTTTGTGCCAATCATCGATATATAATCCAGTTTTCTTTGATCCATTATCATCTAAATATTGTAAATATAGAACTTGATTTTGATCATACTGGTCAAATGAGAAGTGTCCTGAAGCAAAATATTCTCCCGTTTTTGGATCTTTTTTTCCTGTAAATACAAGTCCGCCACATTCCGTTAATTCATCATTTAAAAATATTAATCCTGGTCTTCCACCTTCTTTTAATCCGTAAGTTTTTCCATGCATTAAATTGGCAGGTGAATTTTGAGAATTTGCTAAAACCAGCCTTGGATTACCATTGTTTTCTATAATAGTTATTTTTTTTGCAGTTATTTCGTCAAATGTTTCATTCTTATTTGAAATAAATGAAATGAGAAAAAAACAAACTACTAATGAGGAAATTACATAAAGGTAAGTTGTTAAAGATTTTATTTTTTTCTTTAAAAGTTCAATTTCTTGATTTTCCATAATATATCTAATGTGTTAGTGTGGTTTTTAAAATTACGGCCAACGTTCCCTTGAAACAAAGGGTTTGGGATTAAATTAAGTCTTATTTTCAGATTTGCCTAAACTTCCAAATACTAGACCATTTTTAAATTAAGCCAAATGCTTAAATCTATTGTAGCAAGTGTTATGCCTTCGGTTCTTTATTTATTTATTTCAATTTTCTGCACTTATAAAAAGTCAGATTTATAATAGCTTTAAAGACAAAGCTCGTTAAAAATAACGAGCGATGTTCTTAAAAAGAAAAGATAATAACTAAGTCTAGCTTAATTATTTTTTGGATTCGCATACAATTAAGTACACGAATGCTAAAGCAATAATTGTTTCCATGTTATCACAACATTAAAAGTTAAACTTAGATTATCTCAGTAGGCGAGACGCCTTAAAAAAAACCTAGGTTGTAATATGGCCTAGGTTTTAACCGCAATTAAAATCTAATTATAATGTTGAAGCTTTATTTCATCGTTTTCGTTTTCATTTCTGCACCGTTTTTAAGTCGGAAACAAAATTTAAAAACTATTGATTATGTTACAAAATAAATTAAACATAGGGAATGTTGTTTCAACAACTAAACATTCGCACTTAATGACTGTAAGTGATATAAATTCAGAAGGGAAAGTTGTTTGTCAATATTTTATAGATTCTAAACTACACACAGAATTTTATGAAATAAAAGACCTAACTTTTATTTCTGATTAGGGTCTTTATCTGTTAATTGATTTGTTTTAAATTGACTGTGATTTACTTTAGTTCCTACAAACCAACTACAAATCCAAGTATTTTCACGAGCCAAAGAATGTACTGTCATCGCTGGACTGCCTGTTTTTAACCAAACTATCATTCCTGATTTTACTGTCATAATTTTAATTATTTATTATTGTTCAAATAATTCAACACTATCGCAAGTATAAGTATCTTCACTAGTTAAAGTGACTTGACAAGAAAAATTTGTTCTTAACATTGCACCGAAGCTATTTTGAGAATCAACATAACTATTAATAACATAAGTGTTTTCACTTATTTTGCTAACACATTCTGTTCCCCAAGGAAAATCTGCGGTTGAAGGAGATTTCAACCTTTCTTTTACACATTCTTGGGCGTATGTTAAAGCTGTTATTTTTAAATCGTTTTCTTTTTCTATTGTTTGCTGTTGAAATTGTTGTTGTTTATCTTCATCACTTTGAGAACAAGAACATTTCCAAAATAAAAAAAATAAAAATATGACGACAATAAAAACAATGCTGTGTATCTTTTGGTCTTTTGATTTGTCATTGTTACACCAGTGGCACACTTTGCCACTAAATGGCGTTTCTTTTCCGCAGTTACTACATCTCATTTTTTTTTTAATGTTTAATTGTTTTGAACGTTATTTTTTTCAGCATAAGTTCTGCCGAACTGACCGCTAACTTGTATATATGTATGATAATGTCATACAAAGCTGTCCTGTTTTAGCTAGATATGTATGATTGCTGTCATGCTTTATTTAAAATCAAATATATTGTTTTTTTCTTACAAGTCATCCAATAAACACTTGATTTATTGTGAACTTTTCGCACTTACATGAGTTCATATATCAGTTGTTTTGCTGTATTTCAAATTTCTATCATCAACTTCTAATCTTTGGTTTACTCCAAACGCAGCGTTTCCAGTTTGAAAAAATTCAGAATTGCAAAATTTATTATGACCGCAAATGCCCTAGCCCTGATGGAAACGGCATCCTGTTGTCCCGGGGTTCGGGACAACAGATATAGTGGACAGCAGGAAAAAGCTCCAAATAACGATTTTTGGAACAACACAATGCTAAGTCTAATATTTCGTTATATTTATACCACAAATTTACTTTTATGAATTTTTCCGAAAATAGCAACCCAATACGTTGGATCATTATTTTTATCTCCTTTTTGATAATTGCCATTATCCTTTGGAATACCTATACTTTTTTCCAGATTTTCAAAAATGAAGAAAGAGTAAAAATGCATCTTTGGGCTACTGCAACAAAGACTTTAATCAATGCTCAGGAAAACACAGAAGTCGACTTACCGCTTCAAATTTTCGACAACAACACCACTATTCCAGTGGTTTTAACCGAAAATGACAGTATTATAAATTCTAAAAATGTTGACGAGGAAATCTTAAAAAACAAAACCAAAGCTACCGAATATCTAAACGAATTAAAAAGTCAAAACGAGCCTATCAAAATTATTTATGCTCCTGGAAAATCACAAGAATTGTATTATGGTAACTCCTCACTAATTGCCAAACTGAAGTATTACCCAATCGCTTTGTCGCTTATCATTGTTTTGTGTGGTATTCTTATTTATAATTTTTACCTCAGCCATAAAATATCCACTCAAAACAAGTTATGGGCAGGAATGGCCAAGGAAACAGCCCATCAAATAGGGACTCCGCTTTCGTCTCTAATTGGTTGGCTGGAGATTTTAAAAATGGAAAATATTGATGATTCTATTACTATTGAAATCGAAAAAGACATCGAACGATTGCAGACGATTACTGATAGATTTTCTAAAATTGGCTCTGAACCTAAATTAGAATTAAGAGATGCTGTTGAAGAAACCAAACAATCTTACAACTATCTAATTTCACGTTTTTCTGATCGTATTGAATTTTCATTTAAAGGCCCTTCAAAACCTATAAACATAATGCTAAACCCGACATTACACAGTTGGACTATAGAAAATCTGATCAAAAATGCTATTGATGCAATGAAAGGTCGAGGAAAATTGTCTATGGACATAGAAGAAGACGCGCATCATATAAAAATTAATGTAACTGATACCGGCAGCGGTATCCCAAAAAAGGAATTCCACCGTATTTTCGAAACTGGTTTTACCACCAAAAAAAGAGGTTGGGGACTCGGACTTTCTTTAACCAAAAGAATTGTAGAAGAATACCACAAAGGAACAATCAAAGTACTGCATTCTGAAATAGGAAAAGGAACTACAATGCAAATTAGTTTGAGGAAAAGCTGAACTTTTATCTAACCGGAATTCCAAACCAAGTCACCTTGGTAAACATTGTTTTTCGTGCCGATTTACTTTTGCTTAAATAATCGTTCACAAATTTCTCCTGAACTTCAATTTGTTTGAGGACATCAATGATTGCGTCTTTTAATGATCTCACATTAGCATAATTCTCGTTACTATATGAGCCAATCTTATAAATCCGATTCTGGCAATCCAGCATTTTTTGCTTTGGCGTTTCGATCATCGATTTAATATCGTCATCGGGTAAGGTTGGTTTGAATTTATTATTTCGATAATTAATAAAATCATTAAACATCGTTATTGCCAGATTATAATCGTCACTAATTACCCTCATTTTATCCATCGCCTCGTTGTTCTGTCTTGCGTCAACTTCGCTCTTTTTGGAAAGAACCATTTCCTTAATCAAATTATTCTTGACACCATTTTTCTCTATTCTAACCAATGCCGTTTTCGCTTTATCCAAATCCGACATTTTATCATAACTTTCGATTTGAGCGACAAAATCAAAATTAGGTTTCGTTTTATCCAACAACGTTTTTCCGTCAATAAACTCCTGATTTGTAATTGGGTAATTTAAAAATTGCCACATATAATCAAAAGGCATATGATTAGTTATAAATTGACTTGGCGCTACCTTATAATTGAGGTTATTAAATTTTTTAAAAAACTTTCTTTGGCTTACATAACCAGCTCCCCAGGTAGGATCAAAAAGCCACCAAACATTATCAATTCGAGCTGCGCACCAAGCGTGTGACAATATATCGACTTTCCCGTTTTGTTTCGTATAACCACTTATAACATAGGATTTGATTCCCACTTTTGCGGCAATATCATTAAAAACCTCAGCATAATGCATACAAACTCCTTTTTTGTTAAGTACCGCATTTTTTATTTTGTCCTGTGTTATTTCTTTGACATCAATAGCACCCAAATACTCGACATCATAGCTAATATTTGAGGTCGTCCAATAAAAAGCAGCCCTTGTTTTATCATTTTCAGATTTAAAATTAGCATTGATATATTCTGCAATTCCTTCGGTTGAAGTACTTAAATTGGAGGGAATTTTGTCCATTTTAGCATCAACCAAAGCATAAATACTTTTGGTTTGGCCAAAACCAACAACAGTAAACATTAAAAATAAAATTATACGCTTCATAACCTTTCTTTTTCATCTATAAAAAAACACGAACCTTTTTAGAAGATCCGTGTTTTATCACTTTATATTTCATTTACAAATTTGCCTGAATATCTTTCGCTAAAGATTCGAATTCTTCTTTGGTCAAACTCACTTTGTGCCGGAATGACATTTCGCCCATTTCATTCAAAGGAATCAAATGAACGTGTGCATGAGGCACTTCAAGTCCAATCACGGCGACTCCTACTCTATTGCAAGGCACCGTTTTTTCTAATGCAATTGCCACTTTCTTCGAGAAAACCATCAATCCCAGATACAAATCATCTTCTATATCAAAAAACTTGTCTACTTCTTTCTTAGGAATACAAAGTGTATGCCCTTTTGCATTCGGGTTTATATCAAGAAAAGCCAAGAAGTTCTTGTCCTCTGCTACTTTGTAGCAAGGAATTTCTCCGTCAATAATTTTTTTGAAAATAGTACTCATTTTGAAATTAGATATTAGAAGTTAGAAAAAAGAAAATAGAACTTTCTGATTACTGAAAACTGATCACTAAACTACTCTCTGGTAATTTCTAGAATTTCAAATTTGAGGACACCGTTAGGAACAGTAATTTCAGCAACTTCACCAACTTTTTTACCCAACAAACCTCTCCCTATAGGTGACGTAACCGAGATTTTACCAGTTTTCAAATCGGCTTCACTTTCTGCAACCAATGTGTATTTCATTTCCATACCGTTCGTTTGGTTTTTGATTTTCACATTAGACAAAACCAAAACCTTAGACAAGTCCAAATTAGACTCGTCTATCAATCTTGCATTAGCATGAATTTCTTCCAATTTGGCAATTCTCATTTCAAGCATTCCTTGAGCTTCTTTGGCTGCATCATATTCTGCATTTTCAGATAAATCCCCTTTATCCCTTGCTTCTGCAATGGCTTGAGATGCTTTAGGCCTTTCAATACTTTTTAATTGATCTAATTCTTCTCTTAATTTTTTTAATCCTTCGGCTGTGTAATACGATACTGCGCTCATAATTTCATCATTTATATAAAATAGAAAAAATCCCATCAGGACGGGATTTCTTTCCACAAAGATACTATATTTTTGTTTCTAGTCTACAATTATATGTTAATCGTAACGTTTTCAAAGTTAAATAATTTAAATTTGTTTCGCTAATACTTTATACTTAATTTCTAATAATGAAATGAGCATGATCAAATCTTGATATAAAACCCCAATTTTGATATGCGAATTCCATATTACCAAAAAAAAGCAAATATTATCTTTATATGAAAAAATTCATCCTTATAATTGTGACATCCTTGTTTTTTATGGGATGCAGTGATAACGAAAATTCCAATAAAAACCCTTATCTGCCCAATTACAGTTTTTCGGTAGACCTCAACCTGAATCTGCCTACATATTCTCCTCTAAAATATGCCAGTAATGCTGTCTATTATTCAGGAGTTGGCGTAAGTGGTATTATCGTTTTCAATACAGGAAGTGGTTACAATGCATTTGATGCAGCCTGTCCTAACCAAGAAGCCGGAAGCTGTACAGCAATGACCATCAAAGGAGTCAATGCTCTTTGTTCTTGTGACAGCAAAGAATACAGTTTATTCACCGGTCAGGGAAATATGCCTTATCCTTTAAAAGCATATCGTGTTCAGGTAATAAATGAAACCCTTATTAGAATTAGCAACTAACAATGCCAAAAGTCAATTGCAATAGCAATATCAAAAATCAATTTCAAAAACTCTAAATTCTAAAATATAACTTGGGCGTGCCACCATAAAGAAAAGGAGCCAAATCATCATAATGGTGATTCGGCCCCTTTCCTTTTTGCTGTCGGGCTATACGCGTTACAAGGTAACTTGCTTCAAATGAAATTCACTGAACACCTATGAAATTAAATGTATCGTGAAGTAATCCCTCACGCAAATACGAGAACATTTTATACCAAAAGGGGCTGTCCAAAAAACTTGAACAGCCCCTTTTTTATATGCCTTTTTTAAACCTAAAACTATTAATCACGATTATTCCTTCGGTATTAATCTTACCTCCCATTTCAAATATTGCCCATTATCAAGTTTATGAATTATATATATTTTTTTGATAAATAATTTAGCTCATTAGCTCTAAATTCTTCTTCAGTTATAAAATTTATACCATTAACCGATTTTAGATATTCAGGTTTTTTAATAGACCAATAATTCAAAGAAAAAGTTGGCAGCATATCTGATTTTGGCATATCTTTAGGATTTGCTCTTTTCAAATCTTCAAACGTTTTGATTTTTTTCTTACCTCTATAAGAATATAACTTAATTGAATCTTCTCGCTCTTTTTTTGTCTCAAATCCTTTTCTATAAATTCCAAACGACATATAAGTTGTATCTTTAGTCACTGAATAATATGCTATAAGTGGATCTTTTAGGTCAACAAGAAATGGAATGCTTCCATTGTTTTTTGCATTTTGAGAAAAAACGGAATTAGAAAATGATATTATTAAAAAGAATACTGTTATTTGCTTGATTACTGACATGGCGTATTTGTATTTATAAAATTATTTACAATTGATATAATCTGTAACCGTTCATTTTGAGGCACATTTTTCCAAGCAACTGTAGGATTTGATGTCAATCCTGTTAAATTATCCACCTCTCCATCACTCATTAAACATCTCCATGCCAATGCGTTATAAGTTTCAGATGTTTGTGTATTATCAAATTGTTTTAAAACTTGAATAATAATATCTCTGTAATGCTGCTCCATTAATTCATTATTACTTATTCTTCTGGTAAAAGTACAGGTGACCATTTTAGGTAGGTTCCATCATCTTGCTTTATTATTATATGAATCACAAATAGAGTATTAGTATTATTCTTAAATTCATTTAAAGTTCTGTAATTACCGTCTAGAGTTATTATTTTTTTCGGTTTTTGAACATCTATATAATTAATATAAAATGTAGGAAGTCTAATGTAGTCTGGCCTCTTTTGTTTATTCAACTTATCTTGGCGTTCTTTAATTGCTTTATCCCTTTTCTCTTTTGATTCATATCCATTTACATAAAAGCTTATAGACATTCTAGAGGTATCTTTACTCACTGAATAATGAGCCACTAATGGGTCATTTAAAGTTATAAGAAATGGCTGGTTATCATTACTGCTCGATTTTTGTGAAAAAATTATACTAGATGATATCATCACTAGACAGACAATTATTCGCTTAATTATTGACATGGTGTATTAGTATTTAAAAAAAAATTGTAGGTTGATAAAATTTGCAATCTTTCCGATTGAGGTACATTTCTCCAGGCAACGGTAGGAATAGGAGGCAATCCTGTTGGTTTATCAATATCTCCCTCTCCCATTAAACCTATCCATGCTAATGCATTATAAAAATCATCTGAATGAGCATTGTTGTCAAATTGTTTTAATACTTGGACAATGATATCTCTATAGTGCTTTGCCATAACTTCATGTTGTGCATCCGAAATTTGTTGATCTGATGGAAGGCTGTACACATATCTCATATAATAATCAAAAAGACCTGGGAAATTATCCTTCAAATTATTAATATATAATTGCCATTTTGAATCTGTCATATTATTAATATTGACATGAGGTAGTCTAGCGCAACTTAATAATTTTCTATAAATTTCTGCATGAATTATTTCATGAATAAATGTTCTTACAATATCTAACGCTGGTCTATGCAGATTATTCGGATTAAATTTTGTTTCAATCAAAAACCTATCAGGCGGATAAGTTACTGCATTTGCAGTATTGTGATTAGGATCAACTCCAACACTATATCTTAAGTTTGCAACTGAAAAACTGCCATCAAATTTTTGGAGATATCTTTGAAAAGTAGGCGCTTTAACCAACTGAGTATATACTCCATTAAGACAAGGATTGTTTTTGAATGATTGGTCAACAATCACTCTATAGGCTAAATCAACTTCCGCACCCATTCTAACACTTTCTACGGCTTGTTTAACAAATAATTGGTTCTCTAACGAGTTTTCTTCCCAAAGCGAAAAATAAAAACCTTTTACTGACCCAACATTGCTC
>Ga0207975_100118_pt1 | contig 69306 bp, 58 predicted proteins | sample LakWasMe91_HOW11_2_FD_183913 | JGI IMG/M metagenome (GOLD analysis project Ga0207975, IMG submission 183913) | Freshwater sediment methanotrophic microbial communities from Lake Washington under simulated oxygen tension - Sediment Metagenome... | ecosystem: Environmental > Aquatic > Freshwater >...
TACTCGCTAAAAAATACGGCGTAGACATGCCGATAACCGAACAAACCTACAAGGTTTTATATGAAGGTTTGGCCCCGCTGGCGGCTGTACAAAACCTGCTGGCTCGGGAGCAAAAGGCTGAGTCTTAAAGATGCTTCATTGTAATGAGCACTTAAAAAGCTTTTATTCATCACGAACAACGGCATGGACAGATATTTGCTCTATGCAATATCTGCATTCCCCACGTCCATGTGGGTTATGCAGGAGTAATTGCCTAGACACGAAGAGCACGAAGCAATAAGACTTCGCGTCCTCCGCGTCTCGGCAACTGCTCCATGCGTTGCTCTACCTCCTGCATCCATGCAGTCGTTCGTGGTGATGATTTTATACCTGTTTTATTACCGCCCCCGCAAAATCCATCTGCCGCCAAGCCTCATACAGGACAATAGAAACGGTATTGGACAAATTCAGGCTCCGGCTTTCCGCCTGCATCGGCAAATACAAACACCGCTCTGATCCCAATTCCGCCAACACCGTGGCAGGCAAACCGCGCGTCTCGGGGCCGAATAAAAAAGCATCCTCAGGCTGAAAACCCACCTCGCTGTAAATCTGCGTGCCTTTGGTCGTCAGGGCGAAAATCCGCCCCGGCTTAACACTGTCTACAAAATCAGCCAATGAATCATGCTCTTTCACCGCCACCCATTCATGGTAATCCAGCCCTGCCCTGCGCAATTTCTTGTCATCCAATTCAAAACCCAGGGGCTTGATCAAATGCAACTGCATACCGGTATTTGCGCATAGCCGGATAATATTCGCTGTTATCCCGACCTCATCCATAGGATTTTTTTGAGGTATTATTTTTATGTAAATGTATTTATTGTATTAAAAGTACCTTGTGTTAAATTTTTTCCCTTAAATTTTCATACTAACAAAATTTTTTATCATTTTTTTACATGTATCGTAAAAATTTTTTCGTTGATTTAAGGACAAGATCTCGAGTTGTTTTTTAACGGACATTCATCCCTACATTAATGCTGGGAGGCTTCTTCCGTTTGGGACCTTGATTAAATAATCCCTCACCTATACGCTGCAGTCATTTAAAATAGTCTGACATTTCTTTTTAATTACTGCGCATTCTTCATTAGGCACTAGCTCAACATGTTCCATATTGCTCTTTTTGAACCCCGGCTACCTCCAAACACAGGCAACATCATTCGATTAGTAGCTAATAATGGCTTCAACCTACACTTGATCGAACCGCTGGGTTTTGATTTGGAAGAAAAAAATCTTCGTAGAGCTGGACTGGACTATCACGACTTGGCAAACGTCTCTAAATATCCAAACTATCAGGAGTTCAAAAACAACATGGCAGGAAGAAAGATCTTTGCTTGTACCACAAAAGGTAAACAATTTTACGATAAAAAGATTTATCAGCCAGGCGATGTATTTTTATTTGGATCAGAGACATCTGGGCTTCCAACTGAAGTTTTTGACAGCATCCCACATGATCAGCGAATCAGAATTCCAATGATGCCAAACAACAGAAGCCTTAATTTATCTAATGCTGTGGCAATCATCAGTTATGAGGCTTGGCGCCAACAGAACTTTCACGGAGGAAATTGAATTCAAGCCATAGGATTGAGTTTTGCAACTTAACTTGTTATAGGCATTCATGGTGAAAGCATAGCTCTTCATTCCGGTCAATATCATACACTGGGTAATTCGAAAGGCTTCAAAAGTGTTTCCTACGTGCTTCCTCCCAAACAGAAAAGAATATTAGGGCACCAATATGGGATAGTAATTTACAACCAGTATCCACAAGGCTCAGCTTGCTATTATTCGGCCCCTATTTTAGGCGCATTCAGCTAGAAGTCAGGCACGTTGATCCGAAGCAATAGAATAGGACTTTAATTTATGGTATGACTATTGGCTTTGGCTCAACGAGGTTCAGTCATGCCAGCCATTAAATTTAAAGTCAAATTGACCGACGACGAAAAATTTGAATTGTAAGCCTTTAATTCATAAAGTTAAAAGCCCCGCTCGCATTCAAACCCGATCTCGCATTCCATTAAAAGCCGCCGCTCATCTGATTGCTATCGCCTCGAGTGACGCGGCGGAAGAACACTCACACTGGATCTTTCGACTATTGTCAGACTAGGTGGTGGAGTTGGGCTAGCCGCATCGTACAGTTATGAACTGATCCGCCGGCTTTTAAAAAACACTCTAAAACCCTAGCAGAAGCAGGAATGGTGTATTCCGGAAGTCAGTGTCGAATTCGTAGCGACCATGGAAGACGTTCTTGACCTTTACGAAGATCATTACGATCCGGCGCGTCCGGTCGTGTGTTTCGATGAAAGTCCGAAACAACTCATTGCCGAAGTGCGTGAACTGATTCCTGGCGAACCGAGCACTCCAGCCTGTTATGATACCGAATACGAACGCAAAGGCGTGTGCGACTTAATGATGATTTGTGGCCCAAACAGGGATTCCGCCACAATGGATTAATTCTTCATTGAAGACGAAATATAAACGCGCAAATGAGCCGACGGCACTGACCTATATCTCCCGCGAGCTTGCCGTACGTATCTTTGCTGAGGGTGCCCAAGCCGCTAGTTACGCTTTATGTAATGCCAAACTTATGAATACCGAACAGCGGTCTCAGCTTCAGAATTTCATCCTTGATTTGAGTCACCAACAGGCCACGTAAGGTAGAAGCGTGGGAACTAAGATTTTGAAATTTCATTATCAACTAGTGACAATAGCTCCGAAGTAGTCACGCCCAAACCTACTGCTAATTTACAAATATTGCGCAATGAAACATTGCGTTTCCCACGCTCTACTTCCCCTATAAAGCTTCTGGCCATGTCACATTTCAATGCTAATTTATCTTGGGCGAGGCCTTTGTCTTTGCGAATTTCGGCCAAACGCTTCCCAAATAGAACGCAATAATCGTCTGTCATTTTAAATTATTTTTTTTGTGTTTAGAGTCTTATCTTACGGAAATAGCCAGTAGATAGACACGCTGCATACAGGGACTCTAAATACGAGGACACGATATAAGTGGACATTTCCACCTGATCAAGGTATCCTTTGCTTTTTCCGACTCTGTGGGCTTTGATCCACACAAAGTTTTTAAACTAGTAATATAGAAAACCAATTTATCTGTTTAAAAATTAATAATAGGCAGTTTTTTATACTAATAGTTATAGCATACTAAAATTATACAAATATTATTCCATTAAATTAGTAATGACCAATATTTTATACTAGACACAGCTCAGTTATTAGTTTTTTGGCATGTATTGATTAGCGTAAATAGTTATCAAAATAATTTAATTAAAAACATATTAAATCATAGCTGTTTTAGCATATTTAATAGTATCCAAGATTACAACAATAACCCCAGATGATAGATATCTACAATTGGTCCATTAAGAAAGTCGTGTTCCGGCACGGCAAGCGCTATGAGCCTTATTTAATCGGCTATGTGCCGAGCATTCCTGCGCTTGAGATTGTGCGTATTCAACGGTTTTATGTAGAAGAACGACTGATCCAATGTAAGGATACTGGCAGCCTGTATATCCTTCGCGGTCAGTCCGGGTTGCCTGATGACGCTGAAGCGATCTGGGGCAATTTCAAGCAATTTACCCGAGCCATTTACGATATTGATATCTCGTATAAATACTAAAGAATTAGAATATGAGTTATTCGATCACTAACTAAAAGCGTGAGGTGTTTATACCGCAAAAATACTCCATTGCGCACTATGTGAAACAACAAGCCCCGATGACTGGGCCCGAGCAAACTACCGAGAGAAACCTGATGACCCGCAGACCAGATAACGACCGTGCCGTAACCCAGCGCCCTGCGCAGGCGCGCAAGAAAACGTCCGCTCAGGCCGGGGCCAAGGCTGCGCCCGTGCCGATGACCGCGAAGTCCCGCCACGACCTGCGTCTGGTTTGTTTATCCGATCTGCATAGCCTTAAACCCGCCTGTCCGATTCCGGAGGGCGATGTGCTGGTCATCGCCGGCGATATCTGCGGTCATGGCACTTTGTATGAAATCAAAGCCTTCGATTCTTTTTTAGCGGACTTGCCGCACCGCCACAAGCTATTGATTGCCGGGAACCATGACTGGCCGTTTTCGCGTGTCCCTAAGAAAGCCAGAGCGCTCATAAAGCATGCGGTTTACCTGCAGGACTCCGGCATTGACATTGACGGCATCAAATTTTGGGGCTCTCCCTGGCAGCCTTTTTTTTGCAACTGGGCCTTCAACCTGCCCAGAGGCGCCCCGCTGGCCCAGGTCTGGGCCAAAATCCCGAGCGATACGGATGTGTTGATCACGCATGGGCCGCCCTATGGCATCCTGGATCGGATCTACAACGGAGACCATGTTGGCTGTGAGGACCTGCGGGCGGCGTTGTCCAGGGTCAGGCCTAAGCTGCATGTGTTCGGGCATGTGCACGAGTCCTATGGAGTACGGGAACAGGACGGCACGGTGTTTATCAACGCCTCTACCTGTGATGGCCGATACCGGCCCGTCAATGCGCCGATTGTATTCGATCTCTAGCCGCTACTAAGCAAGCATTCCCCGGTGCCATCGGCACGGGCAGCCCAGCGATCAGCCCGCTTCGGCCAAAACAAATTACTACGATTACCCCAAGAAGAATATGTACACGCATCACAAGGACAATAAATTCAGGCATTTTTTGCGGCAAAAAGCCCGCTATACCCCCTATGAAGACGACGAGTTTACCGATGACGCCATCGACTTCACGCAGTTGCCGGAGGTCATGAAGATTTTCGACGTCCGCAAAATGCAGGCCATGCTCAGGCAACATGAGCGCAAAAGCAACCTGTACCGTAATCACCAGCGCTACATCGGCTATTTAGGGGATACGGCCGGCTATTTGCCGCTCGCGTCATTGCCCGAGTCGATCTTTGCTGAACTGGACGCGCTGAATGAACGGTTCCCGAACTTTGCCAAGGTGGTTGATTTTTACCGGCACCAGTTTGCTCTGGCCCGCCTGGCCGGAAGTGGCGTTTTTGCCGCCCAGCCGTTATTGATCGCTGGGCCGCCCGGTGTCGGCAAGACCGCGTTCTGCCAGGCACTGGCGAGGCTCGTCGCCACGCATTTCGAACTGGTCAGTCTGTCCGGCATGACGGCAGGCTTTGTGCTCGGGGGCATGTCCTCGGGCTGGGCCGACGGCAAGCCCGGCCGTCTGGTCGAGGCACTGGCCCGGGGGCACTTTGCGAATCCGTTGATCGTGCTCGATGAGCTGGACAAGGCGTCGGGCGGGGACAAGCGCTATGACCCCCTGGGGCCGCTGTATCAATTACTTGAAAAAGAGACATCGGCCCAATTTATTGATGAGGCGCTAGAGATCCCGACGGATTGCTCCCGGATCGTCTGGATCGCTACCGCTAATAATCTCAGCGCCATCGCTGAACCGATTTTGTCACGCTTTGCGATTGTCACTGTTGACCGGCCCTCGTCCCGGCAAATGGCCGCCGTGCTGCGCTCCATTTACCGGAATATCCGGCACAGCCAGGAATGGGGCAGGCGATTCAGCGAAGAGCTGCCGCCGGCGGTGATCCGTAAGCTGATCGACACTGGCTTGGAGCCGAGATTGATCCAGAGAGAATTGATCAGTGCTTGCGGCAAGGCCGTGCTCAGAAAGCCGACCAGCGGATCCCCAGACGATGCCGGTTATGAGTTGCAGCCCGACGATTTGAATCTGCGTGACCTTGAAATAATAAATAACACAGGAGTGAGTATGGCCATTTATGCCAGCGCCCCCGTGGCGGAAGAACCGGAAGCATCGGTGGTGGACTGGTCGGTCCGCGAAGTGCAGTGCAGTTATAACAGTGAAAGAACCCAGCATTTGGTCGGCTATGTCACCCGGCGCGGCTCGGGCCGTGTCACCACGGCGATCCAGGTGTTCGACCGGGAAACGATGCGCATCAAAACGGCCAGCGGACGCGTTTATCATCTGGAAGGCCGGCCCGGCTGCAATGCAGACGCCGAATATGTCTGGGCGTATTGGAAAGAGCTGAATGGCGCTCGGGAGGAAGTCGATGTGACGGATCACTATCAGGGACGACTGCATTAATGCGGGCGCAGAGTGAGGCGGCCGGAAAGCTTAAGGCGGCGGTGGGCTCGTCAACCGTTGAAAGTAGAGGCGATGCCGATCCACTCTACCTAAGCGTCACCCCGCTTCATCAGCCCGATATTCTGCCAGCACCAGAGATTGACGGGTCCGTTCTAACAGTTTCTGACCTGAATCAGTCTGATTGAGTATGGGCGACAGACAGGGTAGGTCTGGAGTCGGCAATTCATATCGTATTACGTAATGTATCGTATTGAATATGAAATATTGATACGATATACTGACTTTTTTATCATCTTTTGGAGGATACACGTATGGCAAGAACTGGTATTAGCTACGAACAGGTGGCAGCCGCTGCGGATGCGTTGCTAGGCGTAGGGCAATCAAACCCGACAATAAATGCCGTTCGAGAACGATTGGGAACAGGTAGTCCCAATACAATTCATCGACATCTGACTGTCTGGAATGAAGCCCGTCCTAAGGTTCCGGCACCGGCGCCCGTTCTCCCCTCTAGCCTGGCAACTGCGATTGCTACGGAAATTGGCCGAGCAGCAGCGCAAGCACGCGCGGAGATCGAAGAGAGTCTGGTGGAGGCGCTGGATGAGGCAAACGCTCTGGCTAAAGTTGGAGAAACTTTGGAGGCTGAAAACGCTGCACTCGCGGATCAGGTTATCGCGTTGACTAAAGAGCGAGATCAGGCATTAGCACTAGCAACAGAGCGTGCAGCAGAAAGCGCGCGGCATGCACAAGAGTTAGAGCGCGAGCGCAATGCGACAGAGCAAGCCAGGATTGAAGTGGCGCAGAACCGTAACAAACTGGACGGTCAGATGGAAAAATTGGCCGCGCAAAAAGATGAAATTGACCAGCTACGCAGATCACTTGAAATGAGTCAAGACGCTCGTCAGCAAGCTGAAAAATTAGCCGATGTTGCAACGGCAAAGCTCGAATCGATGACTGAGCGCGCAACCAAGGCGGAAACCCGGCTAGATCAGCTAGAAGAAAAACTCCAGCAGGTTACCCAAGAACTTAACAGCGCGACTGCACAGATCGCATCACAGCAAATTAAGGAAGCCCAAGCAGAGGCAAAGAACGCATTGGAAGAGGTGGCGGAACTGCGCAGCCGGCTTGCAACCCCAACGCCGGCAGCTAAATAGACTGTTCAGATACAGAGGGTAATCGGCTAAACCTCATAGAAATGTAAGAAAGCTTGTAAAATTTGCCAGATTTATAAAAAAGAGCTTCAAAACTTGCCATTTGCTAATCGTTATCTATTTGTATTGATAGATAATCAGTTTGTTTCGACAGAAATAACAGCGCTTAATAGTGGAAAAATTGAAATCTGTTTTAACAGCTCAAGAAAATTAAGGCAGCTCGCAAGGCATCCATCAAATCGATCGACACTGCGGGTAAAGCGATTCAAAAGGAAGCGCCGCGTATTGAACGGTACAAAGAACAACTATTCAATAACCGCGGAGAACTCTCGATCTAGAAGACACGGCACGATGAAAAAGCCCAACGCGTACTACAACTTGAAGAAGTAGACCGAGAGGTTCGGCAGCGCTTCTCTAGTCAAAATTTTATTGTGTTTTAATAACTACAAAACTCGGTCAATTAAATATTAAAATTCAAGTGGTTAAAATGATTTCTCAAGAATTTATAACTGCATAAAATTGCGTTTCAAAATAATAAAGTGGACTTCGATATCCAGACGATAGTTTAAGCTATGCTCAGACGTAAATAGAGACCGAAAATGAGTGAAAGGAAACGTAAGATTTTTACCGGAGCGCAAAAAGCCAAAGTTGCCTTAGAAGCCGTCAAGGGCATGAAGACGATCAATGATAAGTACACATACATAAAAAAACCGGCAAAATGTAGCCAGTCGAGTTGAAGCGATAGAGGTGAACATGAAACGCATCAAGACACTGACTCTGGAAGAACAACAGACCTTGCTGGACGCATCGCGCTATGCGCCCGATTCCCGGTTTCGGCAACGAGCCCATGCGGTCTATTTGAGCGATAAAGGCTACCGCCTCGATCAGTTGGCCGAGATTTTTGCGGTAGACCGTGATACCGCATCCGCTTGGCTGACGGCTTGGGACACAGTAGGCTTAATGGGATTACGCGATCGCGCGCATCCGGGCCGTCCACGCCGAGGCACTGAGGCGGATGTGGCGGCGTTGGAAGCCGATTTGGAGAAAGCCCCACAACACGCCCAAGTGCTACCGGTTCGGTTCCGCGAACGGACCGGAAAGTCGGTTTCCTCAGCGACCGTCAGACGTTGGCTGAAAGAGCGCCATTGGGTTTGGAAGCGTTGTCGGCGTAGCGTCAAGGCGCACTGCGATCCCGCCTTGTTTGAACAAGGCCGGCGCGTGTTGAAAGCCTTCCAGGACCAGGAAGCCGACGGCGACATTGAACTGTTCTATCTGGATGAAAGCGGTTTCAGTTCCGGTTCGTGTGTGCCGTATGCCTGGCAAAAACAGGGCAGTACACGGGCACTCCCGGCGAATGTGCCGGGAGTGCCCGTGATCGGCCTGATGAACCGTCAGGGCACGGGTTATTTTTATCCGGTCGAAACGACCGTTACCTCAGCCACGGTGGCCGAAGCGATGGCGGAGTTTATCCAATCCCGCCCAGCCGAGAAGCTGACCGTGGTGGTCATGGACAATGCGCCGCTGCATTAAAAGGCCGTGCGAGAAGGTCAGGCGGACTGGCTGCGGGCACAGGTAAGGGTGTGGTTCTTGCCCCCCTATTCACCCGAGCTGAACCGCATTGAGGTGCTGTGGAAGAAAATCAAGTATGAATGGCTGCCGTGGGAAGCTTATGCCAATTTTGAAGCGCTCCGGAATGCCCTTCAGGAGATCTTTCTAAATCTCGGCGGAAAATACCAAGTTAATTTTGTATGAGTACTTATTGCTCAAGAACACGGCGCTCACCCGAACAAGTTGAGTCAATGGAAAAAAAATTATTGGAGAATGCGGGCAGCCTGTTTTAAGGCAAGCTTGGGCCAAATTCGATTAACGCCGAGAGCGATCCTGACCGCTTATACGCCATTGGACAATTGAATATGGAGTTGGATTGGCTGAAAAAAAGTCTGGGATCAGCCTTTAAACGAACGCTAGAGTTGGATAGGGCTGCATGATTCTGTTACGTTATCAACACAATGTAAACGTCTCAAGGCCGGGCAATGGATAATATTTTTGTCGAGCGGCTATGGAGGACGGTGAAATATGAAAGTTTATTTAAAGCAGCACAGCAGCATGCCGGACTTGTTGATGGGATTGACGCAGTACTTCCAATTTTATAACCAGGAACGCTGACCCAATCGCTGAATTACAAAACGACGGATGAAGTCTATAAAGCAGCTAAGGGCGGCGGGACAAAGATTGTGGATAAATTTGGCGCTATGGGTGAGAAATCAGGCCTTGTGCTGCAAAACTGAGACAGCGCCACTCAGTTCGAGTGTGAACAGAGCTCTATCTTAAATTAAGGTATTTTTTGTCTGGACAATGGGGTTCACTTTAGTGGAGTAACACTTTTTGTGAAGTGTAAAGATTCTTATAATCGACATTAAGTGCCTAGAAAAAAGTTAACGTGTATTTTTCTCCAAATCCATTTCCGATCTCTTCAATGGCCTGCTCTAATTCGCTGGCAGAATACGATTTAAAAGAAAGTCATTCGTACTTTATTTTTCGCCATAGAATCTCTATGCGATTCAACTCGGGACTGTATGGCGGCAAAAACACTCTGATTATCCAAGCAACCAGCGGTCGGCTGTTTGTGCCGGCCCAATTTTTGCCGCAACCTGGATCGGAGCAAATCATGGAGACGAACCCAGGTGCCATCACTCGACCAACGGTAAAAATAGTAATAAACAGCCGTCCAGCGAGGAAACTCGCGTGGCAACTGACGCCATTGACAGCCTGTCTTCAACACATAGAGGATGGCGTTTAACACTTGGCGAAGACTCACTTGACGGGGTCTGCCTACGAGTGACTCAGGCAAGTGCGGCTTTAAATATTTCCACGCTCCATCACTCAAATTGCTCGGGTAACGCTTTGTCCGTTTTTTGTGCTCATACTATTCATTTCATAATCAAAATTGATACCTTATGGGCGAAAAATGAATTTCCAAACAGCTTCTTAGACCATTACAGTCGCTTGAGGTTCACCTTCTAGGGAAATTTTAGCATTTTCAGGCATGACTCTATAGGAATCATATTATTTCCTTATCAAGTTTTTTCAAGGTGGTTTTTCAGCCTCTATCAGTCCTATTAGCGAGAAACTTCCAGCGTATCAATGCCCCCATTAAAACGCCGAAGACCAGCGCCGAAGCTTTGATTGCAATCCCTGTTTTCATGCGATGAATGAAAAAAGCATGTCCTAAAACGGGTTTTATAATTCCGTAAAGGCAGAAAACACTAAAAATATAATAACTAATAACACCGATTGTTACCCACAGGTACGGGTTCTTTTTTGCCTGTTTTGCAGAATTAAAAAACCAGACTGCAATAAATATGGCTCCGATTGCTAACATAATTGATAACTCGTAAAATTTAGATTTAAAAGCCTTGATAGTGCATTAGAACCTCTAGTTTTATATTTTTTGAAAAATTATCAACCAGAGATTTAATGCACCACCGATTGCTGACCAGGACTCTGTTAAGTTTAATGCTTCATTTGAAGGCTTTTGATGCATGATATTTTGTTAATGAAAAAATCAACTTGAACATCCACAGCAGCCCAGATCAAGGAGGGTTTATACCCATTGCTTAATGCAGCTTTATAAAACCAGATACCAGCAATAATCGCGGCAATGGCTAACTATAGCCAAGAAACAATTCTTTAAGTTCATCTGCCCGACCAATAATCAGTCGTCATTATTGGCCGGACTTTTTGTATATCACTTATTATTACTTTGGATTAAGGATGTGCTGTTTATCTTGATGAATGAGTTCAATCAACTCGGACATACGCATGACTTGTTGTAACAAAATACCTCCAACGGCAAGTGCAAACCATACCCCGATGACGAAGGCATAATGCATATAAGCACCAAACAATTCTTCTCTAAACCAAAAGGTATGTCCCCATTCGTTAAAGCCAACAGCGACAAAAATCATAAAGGGACCCGCCACAGCCAAGGTCAACGGTAGCGAAATGTTTTTGGCAAATAACGGTAATTGGGTACGCGCATATAGCCACGATGAAATACCCATGATCGTATAAAACGGAAAGCACAGATAAAATTCCACGACATGATTGGCGGTAAAAATGTTGTCGCGAATGGCAGCCTGATGCCAGGCATTATCCTGTTCGGCAAAATAACTACCTGCCCAATAAACAGAGAAGGTATAAATACTGATCCACATGGTCAGATTCAAATAGCGGCGCAATTCCTCGCGTGGAGACAGTTGATCAAGATTCAGGTCACGATTTTTCCAAAAATAATAACCTAATGCAGCGATCAAGCTGAGTTGAAAAATGACCTCGATATAAAATAGATTCATCCAATATTCCTCAAATAGAGGATCGGTTGAGTCTAGGCCCGTGGCCGCACCATAGGTATATTGATAGGTGGTGATCGATAGATACATGAGCAAAATCGCCAAGAAAGTCGCAGCGTATCGTTTAAATTCTTTCAGGTACCACTGGCTACCGTAGGTTTCAGTGCTGGATGGTGCCATGGTTTTATCAGGTGCAGTATCCATAATAATGTCCTCTTTATATGTTGTTAAAATTCACTGTTGTTTTATTTGTATTCAGGTATCAAAGGCGCCGAAATACTTGTTAGGTGGCGATTACCCTGATCGTCGAATAAGAACAACAACCCGCCAAAGCGACTATCGGCATCACGAATGACACTGGAAAGATGTTCGGTTTCCCAGACAGCATCAGATGCCACGACTTTGACAACTTTGTTTTCACCGGGTTGAATCCAATCATTGGGTTCAATTTGCATTCCGTTTGTCGCCAGATATTCTGGAGGCGTATGACTAGTATCAATGGTCATATTTGAATTAATAAATCGCACGGAACCGGTGGTAAACTCACCAATTTGTACAGGTCTTGAGCTCTCGTTTTTGATCTCCACCATCATCGTCATTGATCTTTGCGGAATGTTGTAAGTAGCGCGTTTAACTTTCGCGTTAACCAGACTGGGTTGTTCTGATAGCGGTGGGATAAGATCTAATGAAGCTTGTAGCGGTATGGTTTCCGGATACTGATTGTTGGCCATAAAATAGCCGCTCAAGACAATAACAGGAACCACGACGAGTATGGCTTTAGCCAGATTTTTATCGTTAGAAGTTACCAATTCATCTTCTTCGCCCTTATTCACCATGGCATAGCGTGGAATAAACAACGGACGCCGAATCCACCAGACCAACCAGGCTACGCCCAAAATCATCCACAGCATATGCCAACGAACACCATTGGCAATGCCGTAGGTTTCTAAATTGATCATTTCGCCATGGACGGTTTGGACAGTATTAGTGAATGCATTGGCATTGCCGGTAATTTCAACCCATAGCCCGGGTCCTGCAACATTGCCTGTATCTATAATGTTGAACGAAGGATGAATGTGATAACGCCCAGGAATTCTGGCCTTCAGCTTCATTTTGAACTCATAGTCACGACCAATTTTGAGTGGCAATGAGTTCAGGTGAGCTTCACCGTTGATCCACCGCTCTTTACGGAGAAATACCGGTCCTGGGGCGATGACACCTAAATAAGCGGCTTCCGGCTTTGGAATGCTATTAGGCCAGTCTTCAGCAACATGAATTTTACCGGTTATGATGAGTTCATCATTAACAGCAACCTTATCGGCCGACCAGTTGACGTCATACCATTGAACCGTTCGCATCCGAACAAAAGGCTCCAGGGAGCGTTCACCGTGAGCCCAGACATCTGAAGTTGAAAGAACAAGTCCACTAAGACAAACAGATGACAGAACCAATAACTTGAATAATTTCATGTTATGTCTCCTATACACGTTTCAGATAACGGACAGTGGCAAAGGCTTTACCGATATACCAGCTTGCGGCATAAACCAGGATGCAGAGCAGTGCCGCAAAAAAGGCGGACAACGGAGCAGCCATCTGGCCATAGGTTCGTAACGTGCCACGTTCTATGATTCGTAGATATTCCGGCATGCCTGCCCGTAAATATTCAAAACCAAATTGATCGGCGATGGTTTGCAATCCACCTTGCCATTCTATAGGAACATGGAACATGGCAAAAATTGGCCAGTTAGTGGGGTAGAATAAAAGCGCAAAAGAAGCACCCCCTGCGATGGCGGTCACTAGAAAACTGGGTGATAACATTAAAATGGCATCCAGAACTAAGGCGCTCGGGATCATGGTGGCCGGTAGCACAAAATTAAGGGGGTAATTAGTCCAAATTTGATAGGCGGTCACTCGCGTGATCCACATGCCCAGCATTAAACCCACTATCGATAAAGTTGCCCCCATTGGCAAGCGAAAATGGGTCCACAATACCGATTGCACGGCTGCGGGCCAGGCAATCATTAGCACCGGCGTCACCAGCGGCCAGTACTGCCGGTCTTTCCAGTCGAGCCAGAAATCCCAGTCACCCACCGTTAGCATAAAATGCAGGTGATAAGAGCCAATATATAAAAATCCGGCTAACACCAGGATTAGGTAATCATAAATCCTGGAGACCGTGGCGGTTTCTTTATCAAAACCGATGGATAAGTTTGTAGTTGACATGATTTATTCCTCGTCGCATTTTGCGACACTTTAATTGTACTGATTGGTACTTTATAGGCACAAAAAAACACCTATCTAAAAACACCTATCTATAATAAGCACTTACTAATCCAAATCATTCAATGCATTCGATATAATATGACTAAGCGAATTCCTGGGAAGGCTGTCGCTTCCCATCGCTTGTAAGCCGTAAAATAGACCGGTTAGAAAATCAGCGAGTGCGTCAGGATCTTTGTCGGTTGAAATTTCCCCTGATTTTTGCCCTTTGATAATCGCCGCCTTAAAGCCTTTGTTGATTCCTCCAAGACCCTGCTCAAAGTATCTGGAGATTTTGGGATCTTTTTGCCAGAAAAAAAATTGAATGAAGCAGTCATAGAGTTTGGACGTCATCGTATCTTGAGTGACTGCGTCCTTAGACAAACAATGTTGTGCCATGATTAAGCCCTCCCGCATCGCGTTATTCTGTACCGAATGGTTTGTTATAGGCACAGAAATGGTTTAATAGATATAAATATTCAGTTAATAAATGCTGTTTTTTAAAGGCATCATTCCATTAGAATTTACATGGCGGTTTCCTCCTTAGAGATTAAATTATCTGTACCAAAAGGTACAAATTGATTGTAAAAAACACTCATTTTTCTGGTTAATTAAAAGTCAATCCAGCACGATAAGTGCATTTGAAATGATATTCTCTAAGGCTTTGCGGTTGGGGTTAGCACTACCCATAACTTGTAAACCATAAAAAATACCGGTAAAAAAAATTGCGAGCGAGTCAGAATCTTTATCGCTAGCAATTTCCATATTCTTTTGGCCGCGAATGATGACCTGACGGAAAGCATCTTCGACTTGTTTGACGCCGCCTTCAACTTCTTTAGTGATTTTTGCATCAGTTTGCCAGAACTCCAGTGCGGTTTTCCCAAACATGCAACAACGCTTGTCTTCAATGGCTCTATCCATAACTCTAACCAAAACCCGTTCAATCGCTTTTTTGGAGGGTAAATTTGCCATGATATCGGCCACTTCGCGCACCATAGCTCGCTTTCTGCCATAAAGCTTTAACGCATCCAAAAATAGCTCATGTTTGCTACCAAAGGTTGCATAAAAACTTCCCTTTCCTATGCCCATGTTGTCCAAAAGGTCACTCAGAGAAGCCCCTTTATACCCTTTATCCCAAAAAACATGCATTGCTTTAGTAAGGGCTTCCTGTGTATCGAATTCTTGATATCTTGCCATAGAGTTTAATTTAATTTCTTTACCGACCGGTAAAGAAATTACCTTGTATTTCTAGCTATGTCAACTAATCTGAAATACTTTTTCAATGATTCAACATTGAATGACCTCTTCGGGTGTGCGCCGTGCAAAGGCGGCGCTTTACTAGTGGGTGAGAGACCCACCCGGCTAAATCGCTCCGGCCGGAAGCAATTGGAGCAGTCATGGAGGTAACGAAGTGGCTGGAGTGGAAAACGGCTTTCAATATGTGCCACTCATCAGCGTTGAGTTTTCCAGACAAGAAATTAGCTTATGCAATATTATCAATATGATAGTGGCTAGCTATAGAAAAATATTAATGATCTTTTATTGTCAAAATGGCAAAATTTAGACGCCGTTTTCCAACGCGGATTTAACAAAGCGGCCATGGCGCTGGCTAACAAAATGCCCGAGCGCTCTGGGCAATGGCCAAGCAAGATAGATCCTATGAGGCCGCTACGGCTTAGTCGCGTAAAGCAGGGTTATCTACCTCTTAGCCCAACACCTCCACAAGTGAGAAAGATTCCGGTGTTGACCTAAGCGTGAATAAACTCTATGAATTGGCATATCGAGCTTATTACCAATATAAGCGACGGCTAAAAACTTGGGAACATTCCGACTTTTACTCTTGAGCTGTCGTTGTTCTTGTTCCCGCTAATAAATCTTTTAGGCCGTCAGTCGCTCAATTAAAGCCCCGGTTTGTTCGCGCAATATCGCGAGCAACCTACGATTATTACGTACCTTTCAAATTGACTATTAATGCCTGCAATTCGGATTTTGCCGTTATTTGATGCGTAAAGATCGCATAAACCTGACGACTGATTTCAGGCTCGTGCAAATAGCGATAACTGATGTCGGTTGACTGTTTGGGCAAAGTATATTCCGGTATCAATGCAACCCCGGTTCCGGCTTTAACCATCTGCAAAATCCATTCTTCGCTGTTACTACGATAAAAGGCGTAAAGATTGATTTCCTGGTTTTGGCAAATGCATTTCAGTTCTTCTCTTAATTCACAGTTGAGCCGGTCCAAATAAGGTTCCGACTGTATATCTTTAAGATCGATTTTTTTCAATTGATTAAAACGATGGGTAGGGCTGAATGCAACCACGTAGCGCTCTTTGTAAAGCAATATCGATTGATACGGTGACCCCGGTAATTGCGACGGTGAGCTGATTATAAGGTCCAGTAATCCCGAATCCAGCTGCTTCAATAGATTCGCTTCGCTATCGACAATTAATTCTAATTCGATATTCGGATATTCTTGCTGATACCATGCAAGACAAGGACTCAGGCGTTGCGCGCCTATCGTGGTCATCAGGCCGATACGTAACGGAATGGTATTTAGCTGAGTAAAACGAATCGCCTCCGCTTTGGTCGCCTGAAGATCTTTATAGATCTTGCGAAGCTTGGATTCGACCATTCGCCCTAACGGCGTTAACTCACAACCGGAGCGAGTCCGCGTAAATAACGCCCCTCCCATTTCCTCTTCCAGCTTTTTTATCGCCTGTGTCAATGACGGTTGCGAAATATAGGTAAGCTGTGCTGCGTGTGTGATTGTTCCTTGATCGCAGACGGCTAAAAAATAGCGGATTTGCTGCATTTCCATTAGAGTTACCTTTTTTGATATAGAGAAAAACTATTCTTCCATAGAGAGTCAATATTATACAAACCTTTATATTTCAATATAGGATTGCAGTTTTTTTAATAAAACAATATACGAAAGCTATGAAAGCGACTAAATCCATTGTGATGCAAATTCAACATCTGCACAAGAAGAGCCGACATCGATATTGGTTTCCACGAATCAAATAATTTTGTTTTCACAATAGGTTTCTAATATGAAAAAGAATACTTTATTATTCAAGCTGATCAATATCTTGGCCTGTATAGGCCTATTCGGGTTATTACCTATCGCGTTGCCGTCAACCGCCTATGCGCATCGAGGAGCAACTAATGAGGTTGATGCCTGCAACATTCTGGTGGGTCATGAGCGCGTACACTTTACCGCCTACACACCGACATTTAATAATATAGAATATTGCCAATCGATTCCGCATCTTGGCACCACGAATCTGGTATTCGATTACGGTGGCAAAACCTTACGTAATTTGACCGTCGAATTTGAGGTCACCAAGGAACCGGAGGGAATCCGCGTCTTCTATCTGGAGCCGACGAAAATAAAATCCGGGACGGTGAACAGTACGGTTGATTTTAGCAAATTCGGTGCCGGTAATTATCTGGTCCATGTTGCGATAGTGCATAAAGATAAAAGCATCGATAACCATATTCCGCTTTCGATAGGCCTTGAATCAGAGCCCTCTGACAATTTGCCGATAAAAGCGCTATTTATTCTGGCGCTGATCGCGGCGGCTTTTTACCTGATGAAACATGCGGCAGGCAAAGATACGAGGTCCTCCGATGCTTAAAGCCTATCTGGATAAATTAAAAGCGACTTCGACTTTGCGAAACAGCGTTTTTAAAGCGCTATTCCTGCTGCCTATTTTAGTAACGCTAATCGTATTTTTCAGCCAGGATAATGACGAATATTCTCAAGTAGGAAGCGCGTCTTATGCAGGGGAATATGAAGATCCGCAATGCGTGGGCGATACGCTTGATGGAGAATCCGGCACGATTAATGGCGAGTCAACGCTCGAAGGTATAAAATATAATGTACGTACGCCGTCGAATTATAATGCCGCTATCGCCCATCCATTGCTGGTAGTGCTTTCCCCGGCCGGTTCAAACCGGGCAAAAACCGAAAAAACGACTGCGCTTACGCAAAAAGCGACCAACGCAGGGTTTATCGTTTCTTATGCCGACCATCCTGATTTATCACCGACCTCAACCATTGAACTCGGGACGATTCCCGGCCTGATTGCCAAACAATGGTGCATTGATAAAAAACGCATTTTTATTACTGGGCATTCTGACGGCGGTACGGCTGCGATGGCTCTGGCGTTTATGGCCGGCACAAATCATATTCCCAAGGCAATTGCACCCAGCGCAGCAGGCATCGATTATCAGGATTTGCGCGATCACAAATGTCCCGATCCTATTCCTGTGATGATCATGCACAGCGTGAACGATCGCCTGTTTCCGAAATACGGCCAACAGACTTCCGGCTGGTGGGCGGCCTGCAATCAATGCGAGCCTATACCTGAAAAAATGGCCAATGGCTGTATGGCTTATTCTGGTTGCGCTAAAGGCGTAAAAACCTGGTATTGCGAAGGCGATAAACCTCATGCACAGTGGCCGGGCATGAACGATACCTTGTTAGATTTTCTACTGTCAGTAGGAAGTTAGACATTACTGACAAAAGTTGAGAATCATATAAAGATCGAATCGATAACTTAATGACGAGCAATAACCACGCTCGTCACAAGCTGATATGGACTGGCAAGCAATACCGGTTAGAGCGAAGGCTCCAGCGCCTAACCAACAGTTTTCCGGCAGAACGGCTTTCGAGAGTTTTTACCAATCTGGGACGGATTATTAAAACTAAATATGTCCTGCGGTATATATCCCAGCCCCGCCGCTTTAAAATAATTTTGGATGGCCGGATTTTGTCGAAACCGTAAGTTCCTGTTCAAATGCTCCTGCTAGTCCATGATGGACACGAACAATCGTTCTCTACTCGAGCCATGGGTAAATTGCTGAAAAGATTTGGTCGGATTCGAAATGATTGAGCTTGGTGAAAATCGGAAGAAAGAAACCTAACAATGTGCTGGAGCCAACCGCCGCTATGTCTTTATATATGACGATTACTGACAAAAGCTTCGGCCACTCCGCTCTCCGCGCCTGTAGCTAAGATTAGCTGTTGAACAACTGTTATCGAACTTTGCCTTGGTTTTAATCTGGAATTATTAGTTGGCCGAATGTGAGACTGTAAGTAAATCTTCATTTTGTTCAAGAACGAGCTTTTTCAACTCGTCCTCCAACGCCATATCTAACTCGGTAATAATTTTTTTCACATGCTTTCCTTGCTGATATTTCAGTTGCCTCATCTTTGAACATTTATCGTGATTACCTTTTTCTCGCTTTATTCCGCATGCAGGGCAATACCAGTTAGCATCAAATACTTTATTTTTCTCCAATATCTAACTCCAAGATGGCTAGTGTTTAGAAGGTAATTTTCTGTTAAGTTCAGAGCAATTGAAGTTTTAAATTCGACAACTTTTTCTAGCATCAGACTAATCCATCCCAATATTAATTTAAGAATTAATAGGATTTCAAATTGAAGATGCTATAGAACAAAAATATAAATGTCGGAAAAAACGCAATAATCACCAGTATAATCAGAATACGTCGGTATCTATAGATAATCAAAAATGGATCCTGAATGGATTTTTTTAATCGGCTAAACACGTTGTTTTCGGCTAACTTTTCCATATTAATTCCACGTAAATATTATTGTAATTCTTATCTTCATACGTCAAGTTAAACACCCGCCCAGATTCCTTTTGTCTGAACCAAGATAACTGTAATCAGTTGTATCGCTAAAAAAAGCAACCCAATTCCGATCACTATTTTCTTCCAATGCTTCATAACTGATCACCTCATTTGAAACAAATGCTCATTGATTAAAAACAAGTATAGATATCTCCGTTTATTTATAAAATACTCAATTACTATCTATCCATAGTAAATACCTATTGCTTAATAAACCAACGAATGAAAAGTTACCGTAAAAGCTCGCGCCTCAACCTTATCGGCAAACAACTATCGACAAGCAAGACTTTAATCGTCAAAAGTTTAAAATTTTGGAATTCGCGCGGAAAACTGGTTTCCGAATTTAGGTTCACGCTCGAACTTTGTGAAACAAAGCGCCAATTTATAGGATTTAAAGGCACTCATCCAAGGACATTTGGCTAAGCAAATGAACGCATTAGACCAGCCTGTACATCTTGTCGATGGATTTCCGATGCAGGTCTGCAAAATAACCCCTTCCTATGGCAGTCATTGTTTCAAAGGCGAGGCAGGATGGCTACTGTACAGCGATACTGTGGGTTTGAAGGACACATTTTAATTAGTTCGGAAGGCGCTATTTGTGGCTACACGTTTGCAGCTGCCAATATTGACGAGCGAAATGTCCTTTAAGATATGAGTCAAGGCCTCAGCGAGTTACTAATAGGTGACAAGAGCTACATTCGCTCTAGTTTAAAAGAAGAGCTAGCAAAACAGGGACTTGATTTACAAACACCTTTGCGAAAAAACAGGCCAAACCTACATCCTAAAGCCGCCGTTACACAACTTATGAAAACCAGACGATTAATCGAAACCGTTATTGGGCAATTAGCTGAGCGTTATCATATCGAGAAGATTCGGGCTCGGGATACGTGGCATTTGGCTAATCGCTTTATTCGCAAGTTACTCGCCCATATAGTAGGCCTTGTTTTGAATAAACGGTTGGGGAATCAGCCGTTACACTTTGAAGTATTGGTTGAAATTTAGAAGTTGAACATCGCGTAATTTATACTATGTAACTGATGTTACGCAGCTAGCAGAGTCTGAAGTTCTTCATAGGCTTGACGGGTTGCTTTAATAAAGAGCTTAGAGCATTTCCTCTTTAGTTAGAAACATACCCCGAGTTGTTAAAATAATTCCGTCATTTCATCGGCGTGGAACTGATCCATGATCTGACCGATAGCCTGCCAGAGCTCGTCATAAGTTCGTTCAGCCACCTTGCGCTGTTTTAGTTGACCATTACAGGTCGTCTTTGAGCGCTGCTATAAAATGCTTTTTCTTTTTCACAATAAATTCGAAGTTTTCCACGGAAGCGAACCAGCTATCCATCAACACAGTGCGAATTTCAAGGCGTTATTCACGCAAGTGGCCATCATGCTCCGCATCAATTCGTTTTTCTGACCACTGACCCGCCTCACCTGTCGCGTTTTCACATCGCAAAATGGTAGCGGTTTTCGCACCCGTTCAAATGCGACTGGAAGTGCATTCAACAAGTTGACTCCCCGCATCGAACGCCCACTGCAATGATCGAAATGCCAGCACATCACCTTGTTTTCGTCCGTCCAGGCCTTCTCCTGGATGGTGGCGTCGAAAATCAACACGCCGTCTTCGCTCTATTTGGCAAACCGTCGATTTCACTTGGCGCCATAAATCTCGCAACCTGTAGTCGCGCTCTGACAAAAAACGTGTCACTCGGTTATGGCTTACATCACCATCCATCATCAATGGATAATCCCGTGGCTGTCGCCGCTCCAAACGTGCTTATCAAATAATCTGTGTATAACTCTAATTCTGCTTTTTTCATTCACACAGAATAACTAAATTTAGGGGATGACTGCGTAACATCAGTATGTAATAGCCGCTGCGGAAAACGTTTATGTAGCTAGTTATGAGACATACCGCCCCCATTACTTGCTATCAATGGAGGAGAGTTTTTCCTCCTGATCCCAGCCACCACCAAGCGCGCGAAAGACGCTCACAGCAGCACGTGCCGTATCGACGCGCTTCGCGATGAGTTCATCACGCGCTCCAAGCAGCTGGCGGTCGGCGTCCAACACATCGGTCAGGGTGATGGAGCCAGCTTTGTAGGATTGCTCGGACAGATCCCGGGCCTTTACCAGCGACTGCACTTCATCCTGTACCTCGGTGACATGAATTTTCGTCTGAGCTAGAACTATCAGCGAATTTTCCACGTCTTCGGCAGCTTTCAGTACCGATTGGTAATATTGTGCCAAAGCCGCGGCGTTTGCGCCGTGCGCCTGAGCCACTTCAGCAGCTACTTTGCCGAAATCGAAGAGCCGCCAGTGAAGCGCACCGCCGCCGACAGCTTGAAAAGCTACGCTCTTGAACAGATTGCCGCTAGTCAGGCTATCGAAGCCGAGCGCACCCGCTAGCGAGATCTTCGGATAGTAATCCGAAATGGCCTGGCCGATGCGCTCATTGGACGCCGCAAGGCGACGTTCGGCTGCAATTACGTCCGGGCGACGACGCAGCACATCGATAGGGTGCTGATCGCCAGGGATCGCTGGGATGGAGGCAACATCCGTGACTGGCTTCAGCTTTTTAGCGTAGGTTCCCGGTTGCGCGCCCATCAATACATCCAGGCGGTTAAGCTGCTTCTCAAGGCTGATGCGAAGCTCTGGAATCGATGCACGCGCTTGTTTGAGCAGAGCCTCGGCTTGCGCGATTTCTCGGCCAGAAGCCGAACCTGCGTCATAGCGGGAATGTACTAGCTTAAGTAGATGTTCGTCGTCTTTGATCTGTTGTTCGGTGATTTCAAGGCGAGCCTGATAGCCGCGAATCTGGAAATAAGCGTCGGCCGAATCGGCCGCGACGCTAACGCGCGTTCCAGCTTGATTGGCGCTTGCCGCTTGAGCTTCATTATCTGCTGCTGCTGCACCGCGCCGCAGACCGCCAAAAAGATCGATCTCCCAGCTTGCTGCTGGCCCAACCGCATAATCGGTAATGTTGCGTTTATAGCCCGGCACCGTACTAGCGATCGATCCAAACAGCCCAACAAGGCTTTGGTGTTTACGAGTAACGGAGCCATCGAGATCAATCGAAGGCAAGAGCTGCGCACTGTTACCTTCAGCTGCCGCACGCGCTTGGTTCACTCGGTCCATCGCGGAGGAGAGATCAAGGTTTTCATCGAGAACTTTTTGCACAATCATGACCAGTTCCGGATCGTTAAATCCTTCCCACCACTTATCAAGGGGAGCAACTATTGTGCCGTTGTTAGTTGCTTCGAGCTGGTTGTGGAACGAAACCAGCTCAATTTTTGGAGCAACATAGTCTGGACCTACAGCACAGCCCATGAGGGCTGTGCTGATAAGCAGACTGGCTAGAGTAATCTTGGAGAGTTTCAGGTTATTAGGCATGGTTGCCTCCTTTCTTGCTGAGTTTTTGTACGAAGGTATAGAGCGCTGGAGTGAATAGCAGACCAAAGGCGGTCACGCCGAGCATTCCGAAAAACACGGTGGTTCCGAGGGATTGACGCATCTCCGAGCCGGCACCGGTGGCCACCGCAAGCGGGAACACACCGAGAATGAAAGCAAAGGATGTCATCAAGATCGGGCGCAGGCGCTCTTTAGCGGAAAGCGTTGCTGCTTCCTCCGGCGTGCGACCTTCATGGTCCTCATGGTGCTTGGCAAATTCCACGATCAGAATCGCGTTCTTTGCAGCCAGACCCACCAGTACGATGAAGCCGATTTGCGCCAAGATATCGATGGGCATGCTGCGGATATGAAGACCGGTGGAAGCTGCCAACAAGCACATCGGCACGATCAGTACGATGGCAAGCGGGGTTCTCCAGCTTTCATATTGCGCGGCCAGCACGAGGAACACGAATACTGCGGCGGCTGCGAAGATCGCAATCGTCGAGATGCCGTGCTGAGCTTGCTGGTGCGATAGCTCCGTCCATTCAAAGCCGATGCCTTGTGGAAGGGTCTGCTTAGCAAGTTGCTCCATGTACTCCATAGCGGTGCCAGAAGAAACCCCTGGTGCGGCTGCACCCATGATTTCTGCGGCAGGGAACAGGTTGTGGCGCGGTACGCGGTACGGAGCGGTCTGATCCTTAAAGGTCGTGACTGCACCGATCGGCACCATTTCGCCGGTAGCATTACGCACTTTCAGGCGCGAAATATCCTCGGCTGTCTTACGGAACGCTGCATCACCTTGAGCAAACACCGGATAGGTGCGGCCGAGATAGTTGAAGTCATTCACATATTGCGAACCGATATAAAGCTGCAGGGTCGAGAATACGTCTGCTGGCGTCAGCCCAACTTTTTCCGCTTTGTGACGATCGATATCGGCAAAGAGAGACGGTGCACCTGCGTTAAAGAGCGTGAACACGGCGGCGAAGGTTTTATCTTTGTTCGCAGCGGCCACCAGATCGTTGGCAGTTTTTGCCAAGGCTTGCGACCCAAGGCCTGCCTGATCCTTCAGCATCAGCTTGAATCCACCGGCCGAGCCTAAGCCCTGCACGGCAGGCGGATTGACCACGATCACGTACGCATCTTTGAAGCCAGCAAACCGCTCGCGCAGGCGCTGTACCATCACCGCCGCGTTCACGCCGGGGATGTGTTTTCCATAGAGCGAAGGCAGCGAGGAAAACAGGGTCCCTACGTTTGGCGCGACCGTGCCGGTCGTAACGTCGAAACCGGCCACTGGTGAGGTATGCTCAACGCCCGGAGTGGTTAAGGTGATTTCATTGATTTGCTTGATCACCTTATTGGTACGCTCAAGGCTGGATCCCGGCGGCAGCATCACGATCGTGGCAAGGTAGCCGATATCCTGATCGGGAATGAAACCGGCGGGCATACGTGACATCTGAATGCCAGTAATGCTGATCAGCACCGCATAGACGGCCAAGATGGCGGCAACAACACGCACCAAGCGGCTGGTGATGCGGCCATAGCTTTCCGATAACCATTCGAAGCCACGGTTGAATCGGCCGAACAACCCTTGGATACGACCACTCAGGCTCGTCGATTTGCCATGGGCATCGTGCGGTTTCAAAAGCACCGCGCACAGTGCCGGGCTCAGCGTGATCGACACGAAGCATGAGATTATCGTCGAAGCGGCGATGGTAATCGCAAACTGTTTAAAAAACAGGCCGGGAATACCAAAGATGAACGCCGATGGGATGAAGACGGCGCAAAGCGTCAAGGCGATGGCAATCAACGCGCCCGATACCTCGGTCATTGTATGGTGAGCGGCTTCCCGTGGTGACATGCCGCGACGGATATTGCGTTCGACATTTTCGACCACCACGATGGCATCATCCACTACGATACCGACCGCAAGGACCAACCCGAAGAGGGATAGGTTGTTGATCGAAACACCCAGCATCGACAGGATGGTGAAAGCTCCAAGCAGCGATACTGGAATAGCCACCACGGGAATTAGGGTCGCACGCCAATTTTGCAGGAAGAGGTACACTACCCCAACCACAAGAAGGATTGCGATGAAGATCGTTTCAATCACTTCATGGATAGACTGGCTTACGAAAGTCGTCGGATCATAAATGTTGATGTAGTCAAGACCCGTAGGAAAGCTCTTTTTCAGCTCCGCCATTTTATCCCATACCGCGTGCTCGACTTCAACCACGTTGGCATCAGGGGTTGCGATTACCCACCAAGGCGCAGAGATATGACGGTCAGCATAAGCAACCGAGCCATAATCCACCGAGCCTAGCTCGGCACGGCCGATATCACGAATCCTGGTCACGTGACCTTGGTTGTCGGATTTGACGATGATATCACCGAACTCCTCAGGGGTGCTCAGACGGCCGAGCGCTTCAACGTTGATCTGATAGGCGGCATTGCTTGCTACAGGTGGCTGGTTCAGCACACCGGCCGACACTTGAGCATTCTGCGCTCGCAGTGCGCTCATGATCTCGCTGGCGTTGATATTATAGGCTGCAGCCTTATCCGGATCGATCCAAATGCGCATGGCGTATTGGCGGTCGCCCAGCATCCAGAAATCGGCAACACCGGGAAGGCGTGCAATTTCGTCGCGGATTTTCAGCATGTAATTGGACATATATTCCGCGCTACGTGAGCCATCCGGCGAATAGACATGCACCCCAAGCAACAGCGCCTGAATGGTCTTTTTCACCTGAACGCCTTGCAGCTGCACTTCTTGCGGCAAGCGAGACAGAGTATCCTGTACGCGGTTGCGTGTAAGCATCAGCGCTGTATTCGGATCAGTACCGACCTTAAATATCACGGTAATGGCAAGACGGCCATCACCGGTCGATTGGCTGGTGATGTAATCCATCTTTTCCACCCCATTGATGGCTTGCTCCAGCGGAATAGCTACCGTGCGGGCGATGGTTTCGGCCGAAGCGCCCGGAAACGCCGTCGTCACCTGAATAGTGGTCGGCACAATGTTCGGATACTGAGCGATCGACAGCCTTGTCATGCATGCCAAACCGATGACCACGATGAAGATATTGATCACGATAGCAAAGCGTGGGTGATCAATGAAGAAATGAGCTAATTTCATGATGCTACCTTTTAGTCTTGAGCTTGGTTAAATTCGATTTTTCCATCGATCGGTGCGACTTTGGAGCCAGGTGCTGCTATAGCCATGCCGTCCACGATGATTTTGTCTTCAGGCGTTAAGCCGGATTTGATCACCCGTAGCCCGCCGCGCAGATCGCCTACTTCGACCTGTTTCGGCGTGACCGTATTGTCAGCGCCAAGGGTCAGCACGATATGGTTGGCCTGATCAGGCATCACGGCAGCATCCGGCACTAAAAGCGTAGACTGGGGAGCTGACAGAGCCAGCCGCACGCGGCCGAATGCACCGGGGGTGAGCAGAAGGTCTTTGTTCGGGACGATGGCGCGGGCGTGAAGGGTGCCGCTCGAGCGGTCGATGGTATTATCAACGAAATTAAGCGTGCCTTCATGGGTGAAGCCTTTCTCATCACTCAGGGCGATATACACCTTATCGGCAAGCGGGCCTTTTTGTTCTGCGTGCTGGCGGGCGAAGGCAAGGTAATCCTGTTCGCTCATGTCGAAGTTTAGGTAAACCGGGTCGAGCGATACCAGCGTAGTGAGCAGCGTAGTCGGGCCGGTGCCAGCGCGATTTCCGGCGATCAAGTTACCGATTGAAATTTGGTGGGTGCCAATGCGGCCGCTAAAAGGTGCGTAGACCTTGGTGCGATCCAGGTCGAATTTCGCATCGCTTACCAGCGATTTTGCTTCATTGATTGCTGCCTGCGCGGCTTTAGCATCCGCTTGGCGTTGCTCGACATTTTGTGTGGAGCCCGCGTCTGTCTGTTTCAGGGTTTTAGCCCGGATAAGTTCCTGATTGGCCAACTGTACTTTGGCCATGGCGCTTTCCAGCTGCGCTTGCGCCTGATCGTATTTGATCTGATAAGCCGTAGGATCAATTGTAAAGAGAAGATCGCCTTTGTGAACAACATCTCCATCTTTAAAGTGGATGACATTAAGCGTACCGCCAACCTGCGGACGAATCTCAACATGCTCGACCGCCGCAAACTGGCCTAAGAAGCGTTGTCGAGTTTCCAGATTGTGTTCAAGCGGTTTGCTGACTGCTACCGAGAGAATCTGCGGCGTAACCGGAATTGAAGCATTCGCTGTTAGCCAGTGATAGCTTACTGCGCTTGCGGCGATCACAATGCTAAGGATGGCCAAGTTTCTAACTTTTTTGCCGCTACGGAGTTTTTGTGGCGCCGGTGTATAGTCCAGTGCCGTTTTTTGAGAATTGAACGGTTCTGAAGTCGTTTCTTGAAAATCATGGATGTTCATAAAATACCTTTATTTGAGGGTTAATTGATGGATTTGAGTACTAACGACATGTCTTGACCGCCGTCGTCGATGCAGAGGAAGACGATCCTTTTGCGCAGGCCGTCGCGGCGCATGGAGTGAATCAGGCGAGTAAGAAGAATCGCGTCGGTGGCGCCGATCGGATGGCCCTGTGCTACCGCATCACTATCGACATTGACCTTTTCCAGATCAAAGCCGAGTTCTTTGGCTACGGCGAGCGACACGGCGGCAGAGGCTCCATTGATTTCGAAGTACTCAACGTTCGGAATGATCCAGCTGGCCCGTTTGGTTGCCAGCTGAATGGCCGAGACCGGGGCAATGCCGAAATAAGCCGAGTTTACCGCCGTCACCGCGCCGGCCACGATGCGTACAAGGGGCTTGATGCTATTCGCATCAGCAAACGCGGCTGCTGGCAAGCATGGCGGCAGCTCCGGCATTGATGCTCGGCGCATTGCCAGCCGTGATTGAGCCGTCCGAGCGAAAGGCAGATTTCAGCTTCGTCAAGGCCTCGATGGTATTGTCGGGACGGTTAGAGGTGTTTTTGGTAAGGAACAGCTTGCCCTTTTTATCCGATACTTCGACCCCGACCATTTTTTTATCAAAGAGGCCTGCGGCTTGAGCTTTAGCAAAACGCGGTTGACGGCGCAGCGCCCATGCATCCTGCTGTCCGCTAGAGATCTCGTATTTGGTGACCAGATCTTCGGTAACCCAGCCGAAAGGTTGATCGAGGAAAGCGTCGGCCAAGCCATCATGCCGAATGGCATCATATACGGTGACATGACCCGGCTTATGACCATAACGGCCATCCACATTAAGGAATGGCGCTCTATCCATATTCTCCATACCGCCTGCAATCACCGCTTCGGCCGTGCTTGCGATGATTTCTTGGTTGGCGCTGATGACCGCCTGCAGGCCGGAGCCGCATACGCGGTTTAATGTCATGGCGGGAGGGTGGATCATGAACCTATCATCAATGGCTGTTTGCCTAGCTGAATTTATCTTATTGCCGGCTTGGATGACGTCCCCCATTAGGACTGAGTCAATTTTATCGGTAGAAACGCCGGCACGGATGATCACTTCCCAAATTGCCGTTGCACCCAACTTGATTGCCGGGATGGCGGAAAATACGCCGGAAAAACAGCCAATTGGAGTGCGTACTGCCGAAGAGATAACGATTTCTGTTTGATTATGAGCCATTTTCTGTCACCTCTTTCGTTAGTTGATATTTAATACGTAGTGACTATTCATAGTATAGTAACTATTCATAGCGTAGTAACTACATTAGATATAGTCAATACTAAAAATGACATTGACTTCAAAAAAAGTAGCGACTATAGTTTATGTATCTACTAAGATACGTTTAAACCAACCAAGAGGAGGGTTTATGGAAGAAGAAATAAAGGAGGCTCACCGAGATATGTGCTCGATCTCTAGATCGATCGACAAAATTGGTGACACCTGGAGCCTGTTGATCCTTCGGGATTTGGGTCAAGGTCTCAGCAAATACGATGAAATCCGGGGAAATCTCGAAATCTCGCCTGCTACCTTAAGTAAACGGCTATCGATGCTGGTTGAAGAAGGGTTGGTGGCGAAGGAAATCTACCAAGATAACCCGCCGCGCGCGAAATATGTGCTTACGCCGATGGGTAAGGATTTCCTGCCGGTGCTGGCGATGATTATGGTATGGGGCAATAAATATGCTTCGCCCAATGGCGTCGATACCCAGCTAGTTGATAAAAAAAACCACAAAAAAGTAAGTCCGATTGTGGTCGATGCTAAATCCGGCGAACCGATCGAATTTGCCAAGCTCACCTTCGCAGGTGGACCGGGTAATTCACCGGGAAAAACCAAGATTCTTAAAAAACGCGGTCTCCCGCTGACAGCCGCCAAATAAAACGGCTGCTCAGCTCGCCGGTTTTTTATTTAATTTCAATCAACCACCCAATGGAGTTTCTTATGGTAACTTCTAAACACCCGAATTTTGTCTTAATTACTGGCGTATCGAGAGGCTTTGGCCTCGATACCGAAAAGATTCTTAAAGCTGCTGGTCACCGCGTATTTGTTACCATGCGCGAAATGAATGGCCGGCGCAAAGATACCGCTGATAACGCGCGCGCCGGCGAAATACTTGGTAAAATGTTTGAAATCTTTATGGGCATTTTTGGCGATGCAAATGCGCCCAATCTCCATAACGTCGCCGCCACGATCGCCAAGTTCATCGGCACTGCGAAAGACAAACGCCCGGACCGCGTAGTGGTTGTGCACCATTTGGCACAGATGCCGCTAACACGGCGATCGCGCCGATTCAAAGCCAGATGCTGCTCGGGGACTCGACGCGCTCTCTCACGCCAAGACGGTCTAAAGCTATGAGAGAGCTTTATCCAAATCCCCCGCTTTACAATTGGGCAGGAACGCTTGAGTTCCTGAAGGTCCGTATCGGCAAGTACATCGGCTGGATCAAGGTTACCCATGTTCCATAAAAGCACGCGCTAATGATGAAAACCGTCGCATCATTGGCGCCGGTGTTGCCGATCCTTAGGGAACGCATGCATAATCTGTTCGATCTGACGGCGCAGCCGGACCTGATTAATGCCCATTTCGGCAAACATAAACGGCTGAAGGCGATGGTTGCCGAGAATCCGGGATGCGTGCCCCCGGTGCCTTTGACGGATTCGACATGGCCATTCGCGGCCAGCAAATCACACAAAAAGCAGCCCTTACCATCGGGCAGCGTTTTGTCGACACGTTCGGCAAGAAAATTAAAACTTGAACCGGGCGTAGACCCCGAAACCACAATCGAACAGCTCTGATCGCGCTTCCCGGTATCGGCCCCTGGACCGCCCATTACATCACCATGCGCGCTTTAGGCTGGCCGGATGCCTTCCCGAAAGAAGATATTACCCTGCACAATGCACTCGGCCGTATTTCGGCGAAAGAGGCGGAAGCGTTATCCCAGCCGTGGTGACCGTACCGTAGCTAAGTCGTGTTGCACCTGTGGCTTCCGCTGGCAAAAGCGCAGGAGAAAGCCAAAGCAGCTAAGAAAAACCAGAAGTAAGGAGCAGACCATGTATTACCAAATCATCCAACAATGCATCGAAAATCTCAAATGCCTAGAGATCTGGCTGGAGAAAGCCGAAGCCCACGCGGCCGCAAAGAAATTCGATGTGAACATTTTGATGCAAAGCCGTCTCACACCTGACATGCATGGCTTCATCTATCAGGTGACGAGCGCCTGCGATTACGTCAAGGCTGCAGCTGCACGGCTTGCCGGCGAAACGCCGCCCAAGCATCCGGATACGGAAATGACGATCGAAGAAGTCCGTGCGCGTATCGAGAAAACTATCGCTTACGCGGAAAGCATGAAAGAAGCGCAGTTCGAAGGCGCGGCCGAGCGCATGATCACTGTGCCGTGGCTGCCCGGAAAGCGCATAAAAGGCGATGATTACCTACGTCAGATCATAATTCCGAATGTCTATTTCCATCTGACGACCGCTTATAACATCCTGCGCCATAATGGCGTCGATGTTGGCAAGATGGATTACCTCGGCAATCTCAATATCGTGGATGCGTAGCCATGACAACGCATTCCGGTAAACCGCGCTGCAGCTGGTGTCCTCCTGATAAACCGATGTATATCGACTATCACGATCACAAATGGGAAATGCCGGTTCACGACGATCGGCATCTCTTCGAAATGCTATGCCTGGAGGGCGCGCAAGCTGGCCTCAGCTGGTACACGATCCTGCAGTGCCGCAACGACGACTGCAAGGCTTTTAAGAACTTCGATTCGTCCACCGATGCGCAACTGGAGAAGATTCTAGCCAATGACAGGATCATTCGTAACCGCGTCAAAGTGTGGTCGGTGCGCAAAAATGCACAAGTATCCCTGAAGATTCAAAAAGGATTTGGCTCATTCGATGCCTATCTGTGGTGCTCCGTTGGCGGAAAACCGAAAGTCACCTTCCCATGCAAGCATACGACAACCACAGCAGAATCCGACGCCATTTCCAAAGATCTCAAGAAACGCGGCATGAGCTTTGTCGGCTCGATCATCATTTACACTTATATGCAAGTGATCGGTTTGGTGAACGATCACATCACTGGATGCTCTCTTGCGCTGAGGGCTAAGTCATGAGCGCACGCCTGCATCTCATCAAGCTCGCTGTAGGGCCAAATTCGTTAAACAGTCTCAGAGAATGGCAAACCCAACTTGTGTGCGAAAAAGCGGTCAAAGGTCAAGAAGGCGAGCTTATACACATCACTCGTAACACACCAAAGCGCGCTGAAGAATTGCTCGATGGTGGTTCTATTTATTGGGTGATTAAAGGTTTTATAGTTGGCCGCAATCGTCTTCTTGATCTGCGACCAATGATGCATAACGGCATGTCGCACTGTGGCATCGTCTACGATCCAGAACTCATCCGTGTGGCACCGCGTCCGCGTCGTCCATTTCAAGGTTGGCGCTATCTCCTGGTTGCCGACACGCCGCCCGACCTCGCCAGCAATGCTAGCGACCTAACGGAATCGATATTGCGCGAGCTAACCGAACAATGACTACTCTAATGCAACTCGCTCTTGTTTATACAACGTTGCCATCCCCAGTCGGGAAACTGAAGCTGGTGGCGAGCGATAAAGGATTGACGGCAATACTGTGGGAAAATGACGATCCAAAACGCGTCCGCCTTGGCGCACTGACGCATGACGATACGCATCCCACGCTAGTGCAAACACGACAGCAACTAGAGCAGTATTTCGCTGGAAAGCTGCAACGATTTACTCTACCGCTTGATTTCGTCGGAACGGATTTCCAAAAGCAAGTCTGGCACGCACTGCTCAGCATACCCTTCGGCGAGACACGCAGCTATAAGCAGATCGCCGAGCAAATTGGCAAATCGACAGCAGCGCGTGCGGTTGGTTCTGCCAACGGACGCAACCCGATTTCGATCGTAGCACCTTGCCATCGCGTCATCGGTGCCAATGGCAAGCTGACGGGTTTTGCCGGGGGGCTGGAAGCGAAAGCCTGCCTGCTTGAGATCGAGGCGAGATAACGAAGTGGTTGTATTTTTTGATTTGTGATTACATCTTTTTGTGTGTAGCGCAGGTAAAAAAACTAGGAAATCAAAGCTTTCGACTGACAACTCAACAGAGGCACTGGTTTTATCTCACATCGGTGGTTCTAACACGGCTGCATTGGCTAAAGCGCAACGACAGGGAGCGCTCTCCACAATGCCGGAGTTGCGGAGCGGTACATCAAGGTTTTCACTGCTCGACGAATATTCCGTTGATCTATAGAACGCTACCGAGAAAAAAAGCAGAGGCCACAGTTAATTCGTGTGAACTCGATTCTTTCAACACTAACTTCAGATTCATTTCAGAAACTGGTTGTTGATTATGAGCGAGAACGTATGGCTTTGGGTAAAAATAACCTATTTGGTTTTTAAGACTGACAACAGCAAAGATCCTGTCGTCAAGGCTACAAGGAAGAATTCACGCCGTGTTTTGAAGGCCAAATAGGAGGCGATCTGCAAAACCTACAATAGATTAATAGCCATTAAAATCAACGCCTCAAGGTCTGTACACCATCACTTAAATAATAGGACCAACCTATTAAATCTTAAGAAATCGGTATTTATCAAGCCGGCATAACCCATAGTAATGCCACCTCATGCGCCTCTCTAATTAATTGAATTACAAGCTTTAATTAATATATCTTAACAGTATATTTATCATAAGCTGACGTTCATATATAGCTTATACCTATTAATTAATAGGAAATCAGTATTCAACAACCCTGAATATTTAATGTAAATTTGATTCAACTTTTACATCGCTACTGCGAATTAGCTGCATTAACTAATTCTGGTTGAAGATGATTGTTAATCAGTAAAAATAATCTTGAGAGGCTGAAAATGAGCAAAGAAACAAAATGGGCCATCTGCAGTACCTGCGATATCAATTGCGGACTTCTTGTCACCGTTGAAGACGGTAAGGTGAAATCGATCAAAAAAAACCCAGATCACCCCCTTACTCCGAATTCGATCTGCATCAAGGGAGCTAACGCAAATAAATACATTACCCACCCAGACCGATTAACGCATGCGCTGAAAAGAGTCGGTGAGCGCGGCTCGGGTCAATGGGAACAAATTAGCACGAAACAAGCTTTAGATGAAATTGCCGATAAGATGAAGAAGTTGATAGCCGAAGATGGGCCGGAAACAATCGGCAGCACTTATGGTTGGAGCTCTAATGCTGGTGCGGCCTCACGAAGATTTATGAACTTACTGGGGAGTCCGAACTGGACTTGGACGGGATACGTGTGTTTAGCCAATTCCACAGTGCCCAGTAAAGCGACTTACGGTTTTTGGCAGTTTCCAGACTTTCATAATACCAAATGCATCGTACTTTTAGGCCACGCTCCGGGTCCGCAAAGATGGACGGCTGAGTATCTGTGGATTAAGGATGCCCTGGATAGAGGCGCAAAACTAATCGTTACAGATCCACGCCGTAATAGCTACAGTGATCAAGCGGACATTTTTCTGCAGGTTAAACCTGCTACGGATAGCGCCTATTTACTGGCCTGGATCAATGTGATAATCAATGAAAACCTCTATGACAAAGAATTTGTAAAAAAATGGACGGTTGGTTTTGAACAACTCACTGAAAGAGTGAAGGATTACACTCCGGAGTGGGCGTCAGAAATAACTGGAGCACCAGCGGATAAGATTCGTGAATCTGCCCGTATGTATGCTACTACTGGTCCGGCTGTGATCCCCTGGGGAGCAGTGCCTGATCATCATGCCAATAGCACTCAGACTTTGCGAGCCTTAACCATATTGAGGTCCATCACCGGTAATCTCGATGTACCCGGAGGCGAATTGTTGATGGGATACCATCCGGAAATTTCATCGGATGATGAATTCGAACTCAATGAGAGGCTATCTCCTGAACAACGCAAGAAACAACTCGGTGTAGACCGCTTTAAGCTCTTGAGCTGGGAAACACTCGAAAAGACCGGCCCAGCAATGGAAAAGGTCTGGGGCAAGAAATATTCAAACCAGGTATCCGGCGGCGCAATGGCGCACCCTGCAAGCATGTGGGAGGCGATGAAAACGGGCAAGCCTTACCGCTTGAGGGCACTTATATCGCAATGTAACAACACCTTAAACAGTTACCCCAACACTACTCACATTTACGAAGGGTTGATGAATCTGGATCTGTTAGTTGTCATGGATCTTATTAAGTCACCCACGGCCCAACTCGCCGATTATATTTTGCCGGCCACCCATTGGCTGGAAAGGCCGAACTTGTTTAATTACTGGGATTGGATTCCAATCTATCAAGGAGGAGAGCAAGCGGTGGAGGCGCCAGAAGAGTGTATGCACGACTGGATGTTATGGCGTGAGCTTGGCGTCCGTCTAGGACAGGAAAAAGATTGGCCATGGAAAAGCATGGAAGAGGCCTACGATGAACGGTTGGCACCAGCAGGTTTAACATGGGAAAAATTATCAACCCAAGATCGAGCGTCTGCCCCTGAACTCGGTTTCAAGAAGTACGAACAGACAGGCTTTGGCACACCTAGCGGGAAAGTCGAGCTCTATTCAAGCATTTTCGAAGAGCTTGGTTATGATCCGTTACCAAGCTGGATTGAGCCACCGGATAGCCATGTAAGGAAACCTGAGTTGGCTAAGACGCATCCATTGACTTTTTTCACCGGGATGCGCGAAAACTATTGGTTTCACAGTTTTGGCCTTGGCCGGTCTATTAAAGAGCTGCGTGGCCGTGAGCCGGATCCTCGTATGCAAATTCATCCTGATACGGCGTACGATTTGGACCTGTCGGATGGAGATTGGGCATGGGTGGAATCAACTAGCGGAAAAAGAATAAAACTCAGGTCGTGGCTCAGTAACGACACGCATCCTAACGTGGTCAGGGTTCCTCATGGCTGGTGGTACCCGGAAACAACAGGAAGTGAAGAACCAGGAGCGGCGTTATCGAGTCTCTGGAAATCGGCGGATGCGGTCATCCTTCATGACTCTGACGAATACTGTGATAAAGAACAAGGTAACTTCCAACTCAGAGGACTGGCTTGCAAGGTTTATAAAGTGGAGGACGGAACAGAAGGGACAAGTTATGCAATATAAAAGCACAGGGTAATCAAACTTAAAAGTAGCTTTAAACAAAGCTTTGATAAAGAAGATGAGAGCTATCATTTCGATTTGAATGATAGCCTCTTTTCACCGACTATTCTAAATCGTTTTTCCTATCTTGAAGAGCGTCGAGCCGATAAGTTGTAAGATCATAAATTTACCAACAATGATTGCTTGTCATTAATCGTAAACATTAGCATGAGCTCGATAAATTATCCTTTTTGGCAGCTTATGAAATTCGGACATAAAAAAGTATGTAAAACCCAAAAAGCCTGACTCTAAATGAAAAAAAACAGCATATGCCATTGATTTTCTATATTTTTAAGATAGACGATCAGTGAAAACATTTTTGTATAGTTTAACGCACTATTTAAATTAACTTCGAGCCTGCCTACCTAAGTATGACTATATAGGGTTCATGGCTGATAAGGTTTTGCCGGAAATAGCAAAGCCTCCCGTACTTGGAAAGGAGTAACATGAGTGTGACTTACTTACATACAACAAATCCAGAAAATTCAACAGCTTCCCAATTGATTGATCCCCAGGGGCGCCATTTAAATTATTTGCGGCTTGCCGTTACCGACCGTTGCAATTTTCGTTGTACTTATTGTATGCCAGAGGAGGGTATTGATCTTAAAGCACGTGATGATATTTTGTGCTTTCAAGAAATGGAACATCTTCTTGGACTCTTTCTGGATTTAGGTGTAACCAAGGTGCGTATTACCGGTGGCGAGCCTTTTGTTCGTAAAGGTCTGCCTGATTTTTTAACCAGAATAAACCAATATGAAAAACTGGAAACAATCAATTTAACAACGAATGCCTATTTTTTAGAAGATACCATCCCATTGTTTCAAAAAATAAAATCAGGCAGTATTAACATCAGTCTTGATTCGTTAAAGCGAGACGTTTTTTATAAAATTACCCGACGTGATGATTTTGAACGGGTGTGGAATAGCATTGATAAAATTCTGCTAACAGATCTGAACGTTAAATTGAACATGGTGGTTCTCAAAGGCGTCAATGACAATGAAATTGTTGATTTTGCGATGTTGGCCAAAAGCAATAAAGTCGAAGTCCGTTTTATTGAACAAATGTCATTTAATGGGGGGTGTTTTTCAAACGAAATATATTCTGCAGAAGAAATTATCAGCACGTTGCAGAATTTTTTCCCAGAAATGATCGAACATCTTAAAATGAGTTCAACTGCCCGAATTTTTGAAATCCCCAGATTTAGAGGAAAAGTCGGCATCATCGCCGGCCATTCCAGAACATTCTGTTCAACATGCAGCCGTTTAAGGCTCACTCCCGACGGTACATTCAAAACCTGTCTCTATGATCATGGCGCCGTAAATTTAAAAGACATGCTACGTTCAGGAAAAAGTGATCAGGAAATAAAAACGGCAATTAGAGAGGCCGTGGCCAAAAGGGCAAAAGACGGATTTGAATCGGAACAGCGAACGCAGCAAATAGTTCATTTTTCAAAAAATCATCTTTCAATGGCACAGATAGGTGGATGATGAAAAAACTTAAAAACAGATTTTGACTTTTGGAATAGTCTGGCTCTATTGATAACTTGAGAACACTATTACTGTTGGCAGTTGCGATTGCTGTTGGTTTCATTTCTTTTACCACACGAAATCTGACGATCGCGTTGATAGCCGGATTGATATTAGAGTATAGCTATAATTTTTTTAAACAGACAAACAAAAATCGTTTCCATTAAAACGTAAGGAAAAACTATGCAAATTAATGTAATTTTTTTTGGTGTTCTGAGTGATGTGGTGGGGAAGAACATGCTGACGATTCAAGACACGGATAATATGACTGATTTAAAGAGAAAATTAATCACAAATTATCCAGACTTAATAGACTATACCTATAGAATGGCTGTAAATCAGCAAATGGTTGAAGACAATCACCGTCTTTTTGATAACGATATAGTCGCAATTATGCCACCCTTTGCGGGGGGCTGATTTTTTAAAGGCAGCCATGAACCTAAATAAAGAGGAAATTCAGTATTATCATCGCCATTTGATTTTACCCCAAATTGGCAAAACAGGACAACAGGCTTTAAAAAAAGCAAACGTACTGGTCATCGGTGCAGGCGGATTGGGCTGCCCTATTTTAATGTATCTGTCCGGGGCCGGTATCGGCAGGATTGGTATTGTGGACCCCGATAAAGTTGCGGTTTCTAATTTGCATCGCCAGGTGTTGTATGGCTTTTCACAAGTTGGAGAATTCAAAGCTGAAGCTGCGGTAAATCGTTTAAAAGATCTCAATCCCAATATTGTTTTAAAGGCATACGCTCAAAGATTGTCTTCGAAAAATGCCGTCGATTTGGTTTCCCAATATGATGTCGTTGTTGATGCGACAGACAACTTTCCAGCCCGTTATTTAATTAATGATATTTGTGTTTATCTGGATAAACCTTTTGTTTCAGGATCAGTAGACCGCTTTCAGGGACAAGTGAGTGTATTCAATTTTACAGATGGTCAAGGCAATAAATGGCCAACTTATCGCTGCCTGTTTCCCAAGCCGCCAGCACCCGAAAAAGCACCGGATTGTTCGCAAAATGGTGTGATTGGAGTTCTGCCGGGAATTATCGGTAACTTACAAGCAAACGAAGTTATAAAAATGATCTGCGGAGTAGGCGAAATTTTATCTGGAAAAATTTTAATATTTGATGCATTTAGTAATCAAACGATGCAGTTTTCCATTCAACGAAACGAACAGGCTGTACAGCTAGCTTTGCAAAATGCCTCGGATTTCGGATCATTTGATTATGAATACTTTTGCAGTTCAAATCAGCAAAAAATAAATGAAATCAGCGCTGTTGATTTGTACAAAAAGTTACAAAACAAAGAAAAAATACAATTGATTGATACTCGTTCGGCACGTGAATTTCAAGTGGAATTGCCGAATTCTGTTCACATTTCACTAAATGATTTGCAGGCTAACATTGATAAAATATCGAGAAACGGCAACAAGGTTGTTTTTTATTGTGATCATGGAATCAGCAGCGCCAAGGCGGTTAGAATGCTGCAGAATCATCATAACCTTAAAAATGTATTTAATCTTAAAGGCGGTTTGGCAGCCTGGCTGAAAAAGGAAAAAATAGAACAATGAAAGATAGAACAATTAAAGATAAAAATTATTTTGTCCAGGGTGCGATTGATCCGGTTTTTATCGGTGAGCAAATAGCAACACATAACTCTAAACATGGCATAGGTGCCCATTCTATTTTTCTCGGTCAGGTACGTGCGGATGAAAAAGTAGGCAAACATGTAGCTGGAATTGAATACTCAGCTTATGGGGATATGGCCAATAAAGTATTTTCAAAAATTCGTGAAGAAGCCTTTGAAAAATGGCCATTAAATTGCGTGCACATATTTCATAGTACTGGACTGGTAAAAACTGGAGAGCTATCACTTTTTGTTTTTTGCTCATCCGGGCATCGTAAAGAAAGTATTAAAGCGATGGAACAGATTGTTGAAGATATTAAACACAAAGTTCCCATCTGGAAAAAAGAAATTATGGAAGATAAATCTGTGCGCTGGGTTCAGGAATAGCTTCTTAGAACATTTTCTCAGAAATTGTAAGGTCAGTTGAAAATGTAATTTTCTGGTCGTTTATATGTTCAACAAAATGCAAAAAAATAAATAATTTAAGAGTCAAGAGGTACAAAATGATTGATGTTAGTCCAAAATTTAATACATTAAGATATGCAAAAGCCGAAGGAATTTTGACAGCTAATTTGGAAACAATAAAACGGGTGGCTGAAAAAACTGTCCCTAAAGGAGATGTTTTACAGGTTGCACGGGCAGCAGGTATAACCGCTGCGAAAAATGCTGCTTCCTGGATCATCTTTTGTCATACCCTACCTTTGGATTGGGTTGGTATAAGTTTTGATATCGGCAAAGACACTATAAAAATTTCAGCGGAAGTAAAAGCAATCTGGAAAACCGGTGTTGAAATGGAAGCTATGGCTGCAGTTACGGGCGCGCTATTAAATGTCTATGATATGCTTAAACCTTTAGATGACAATATCTCTTTTTCCTGTGTAAAGCTGGTTAAGAAAAAGGGCGGGAAAAGCAGTTTTAAAGAATATTTTGCTGAACCATTAAAATCAGCTGTTCTTGTTATTTCTGATTCAACATATGCTGGAAATCGCGAAGATACATCTGGAAAAATCATCAAATTATTTTTGGAAGATAAAGAGCTCTCGGTTCCGGTCTATGAAATTCTACCTGATGATTCAGACCAAATATCAAATCGCTTGCGGCAACTGGCTGATGAAAATATTGATCTGATTATTACAACCGGTGGAACGGGTTTTGGACCTAGAGACATTACTCCAGAGGCAACGGCCAAAGTCATCGAAAAAGAGGCGCCCGGTTTAGTTGAGACTATACGCCGCTATGGTAAAGAACGCACACCTTATGCTATGTTATCACGCGAACTAGCCGGCATCCGCGGCAAAACAATAATTATTAATTTACCTGGAAGTTCCAAAGGCGCCCAGGAAAGTATGGAAGCACTTTTTCCTGGTCTCTTACATGCTTTCCCCATGTTGTGGGGTGGCGGACATGATGAAGAAAAACGCTGGGTAAAAAAGTGATATCCATAAACCAAGCTGTGATTATGTAATTAATTCATCCGACTCGCCCTCTCCATCAACCTTTTTCACATAGTAGTAAGCATTCCAATGTGTGAGCTTTGTGATGGGCTTCTGGCAGGTAGAACACAAGCCATTTTGCCTTAGCCAGACCCGGTAAAACCTCGAATGACCTTTCGTAACTTCAGCATTTTTTTGCCCCATCGGACTCAAATACTGCGCCTATTTGAAGGTTGGCCGATATTCCGGTTATGTTCACAGAAATCTATTTAAGCTAATAAATCATATATAAAACATCATAGTTTAGTTTAACAGTTCAATCTCTCGATCCAAATCCAAAGGGTCTAACCAGATCTATTAGGAAAAACGTAGAAAAAGGAAAAAATTGTACGCTAACCTCTGTTTTTCAAATGCTGATGATTCCGCGGAAATTGTCTGATCCATTTTTGGTCAATTTAACTTCGCCCCAGAAGGAAAGGGGAATCGAAGGAATGTTAACAAATTAAAGACAGGGTTATCTACTTAAAGAATGGGGCAGGAAAGGGCTCACCCGGAACGATACGTAAAGAATGGTTTGACAGTGAGCAAGGAGCTTGGCGAGCGGGGAAGGTGAGGGCGAGTAAAGAAAAAAAAGCTATCAAACGCTTTTGGCCGAAAATTGAGAAGGTGTATTTAATGTTCATTAATGATTTTTATTCCCCAAAGTCAGTTAAAGTGAAAAAGTATACGCAGCTCGCAATAATGAACATGATTGCGAGAATATCCGTTAGATTGAAAAAATCAGCTATTTCCCACGATACTTAAAGCTTACCTTATGAATAATCAAACAAATGTAGCAGGCGTGATTCTTGCCGGCGGTCTTGCCCGACGCATGAATAATCTGGATAAAGGCCTGGTTAATTTTAAAGGCCGCCCGATGGTCAATTATGCTATTGCTGCATTGGTTCCTATTGTGGATTGTGTATTTATAAATGCCAATCGAAATATTGACCAATATCGGCAATTCGGATGGCCGGTGATTAGCGATCAAAGCGATAACTTTGACGGTCCTTTGGCAGGCATACTAACCACAATGATTCATGCTGATGCCGACGAGTTGGTAGTCATTCCTTGCGACTCACCATTAATTAGAGCGGAACATCTACAGAAGCTATTATTAGCTCGCGTGAAAAACAATGCCGATGTTGCTGTCGCCTTTGATGGAACAAGGTTGCATCCGGTTTTCTTAGCGATAACAACCGCATTGCAAGCCAGCTTACAGGATTATTTAGCCGATGATCAGCATAAAGTCGGGATTTGGCTCGCTCGGCAAAATTTAGTTCAAGTGGATTTTAGTAACGAGCCGGAAGTGTTTTTTAACATTAATACGATGATGGAGTTATCTTTACTTGAGGAAGCTAAGCCATTATAGCTAGAATCGGATATTGTTATCACGGATAAACGGTCGATAAAAAATTTGCTCTCTGGCTAAGAAAATATTACTAGAGGGTCGAGTAGCGCAAGGGGATTTCACCCCCACACCCTCACGCAACGGTACGTGAATCTCGATTCAAACAGCTCCTATCGTCCAGTCGTAGCTGGAAGGGTAATTTGCCAATGAGCAAAAAGCTGGAGCTGACGCCGGGCCAAACTTTTAACCCATGCCCTCGCTTTTTCCTGGCTCTTTTCAACCGCCTGTATTTCCGCTTCACCCAACGTACGAGAGCGTAATCAAGTTGTCCGAGTATCGGTGGTAACATCGATTTATAATATTGTCCGTAGTACTTGCTCCAACTCCGTAAGATGGGATTGAAACACGCTGCCAGATCCTCCTCGATGGATAACTAGACATCTTTTCTAAATACAGCTATGGCGTAAATTAACAAGTGCCGCCACTAAATTTCATGTCAGGGAGTAATTCTTGTGCCTACCCTGATAAACCTCTTCGACAACCCTGAAAATCCTTGCATCGGCGGTTGATGTGCTCCATGACAATACGCTGTTTTGAGAGTGCCTTATTATGGGCTTTATCTTCTGTCGAAAGTCGCTGGCCCTTTTTCTTTTTGATCAGTAGGATCGAATTCTGATGGCGTTTGTGCATCCTTTAGTATCCGAATCCGCCAACAGTAACGCATCGAGATGTAACATTAAGCAACGGCCTTTAAAAATTGAAAAATCATGCTGCCGGCCTTTACCTACCACGACGGAGAGGATCGTCAACGTCAGCAAGCTGATGACGATTTAAGCTTTAATCGTGTGATGTTTTTTCCTGAGTAGTAGGCTTTCTGGTTCTTGACAGTACGTTCGATAGGTTGCTCCGAAACATCAATCATTAAGGTGGCGGCGGGTTCTTGCAACAGCGCTTTGCGGTTAGGCAGCTTTTCGACTTTGGCCAACACCCTTGCAGTACGTACATAAATCTTATGGCAATACGACTCACTGATGCCAAAACCCCCCCCCAGATTGATCAGGGTCGGATAGTGGCGGAAGTAATAAAGTGTCAGTAACAAGCGGTCTTCCAAGATCAGCTTGGAGTCTTTCCGTACTCGTCTTGTCAGCGGGTTGAGCGTTTTTTGTTCATCAAGGTAATTAGTTAACTTCTCGTTAAGATGCCGGAAATCTTCTTGTGACAGGCCGACAGTTCGCAGGAATTATTCAGGATTGTCCGTGGGTAATTGGGCATAAAGCGTCATGACTATTCGTGTTTTTAGAGGGATAGTTACTATTTTAATCCTATAAAGATGGGTGTCATATCGATTATTTAGGAAAAATGTCTATTGGGATGAATATGACGGCGGCTGGAAATAAGTTTAATTCTGTGTGACAAAATTTTCTGAGGTTCCGGCTTACAACCCCAAAAACGGTGTCGCTCTGGTATGTCATACGGGAATTGCGGATTATGGGTTTTTCGCGCATGATTATGGTCGCTATTGCCTATTTTCGCATGAATTCTTACGGTCACCACCCATAACGACCCAACGGCTATCGCTGTAATGTTATAAGTGTCTACAATAATTAAGGGCACCTCTATATTGAATTAATCAGTTCGTACTAGCTCAGTCTTTTATTCAAACTTTATAGCCAATTAGCAAAGGGTTGCACGATTACCGTTGAACCAGCTTCCACTAGGGTTTGATCGGCGGTCAAGACTATGAAGCAGTTGGCTTGCGACATAGAAAGTAAAATTCCGGAGCCTTGCTCACCGGTCTTGCATACTGTCAACCCGCCATCAGACGCCTGATTCAAAATGCCGCGCTGATACTCTGTTCTCCCCGCCCGCTTCTTTAAAAGCGAACTAGTCACAGCTCGTAAAATTAAAGGCGGATGAACGATTTCGCCACCAAAACGTTGCAGGGCCGGTTGCACGAACTGGTTAAAACTTACCATCACTGCTACTGGGTTACCTGGCAAACCAAAAAACAATGCTTGTTGCAGACGGCCAAAGGTTAATGGCCGTCCTGGCTTCATCGCCACCTTCCAAAAGACAATGTCGCCTAATTCGTTCAACACTTGACGTATATAATCGGCCTCGCCGACCGACACTCCGCCGCTGCTAATAATGACATCATGACTCTTCGCAGCTAATTGCAATATATTGCGTACTTGCATGGGATCGTCGCCAACCACGCCTAGATCAGTTATATCGCAATACTGGTGGCTCAACATCCCAAGCAGCGTATATCGATTGCTATCATAAATCTGCCCTGGCTGTAAGGCTTCTCCAACTGCCTGCAATTCATCACCGGTGGAAAAGAAGGCTACTCGCAAGCGCGGCATTACCGCAACGTTATTGATGCCTAAGGAAGATAACAGCCCTAAATCTGCCGCCGTTAACCGTCGACCACAAGTCAACACGGTTTGCCCTAAACGAATATCCTCGCCAGCGAATCGGACATTTTCTCCTAGTCTCGCACGACCATCAATTTTAATGTTTGCTGCGTCGAGCTGTTCGACATGCTCCTGCGGGATCACAGTGTTGCAACCTGCAGGAATCACTGCACCCGTCATTATGCGGACACACTCACCGTTTGTGTAACTCCCCAAAAATGGATGACCGGCAAAACTATTTCCAACTACCTTTAATGTAATAGTCCCATTTCGCGGTATATCATCGGCATGCAATGCAAACCCATCCATTGCCGAATTATCATAAGGGGGAACATTCATTTCAGCAATAATATCTTCAGCCAACACGCGATCAATGGATTGTCGCAAAGGCAGGCGTTCTTGCTCCGTACTAGCCAATGGTTTGATAGAATCTATAATGAATTGCCGTGCGGCATCCACAGTTATTGCTGTTGGATCATACTCGTCATCGCAACTTGGTGTGCTTAGATGAAGAGTATCGCTGTCTATAATGTTACGCATAACGCTCCGAAACTATCATGATTATCTACTGCTTCTGTTGAAATGTGTGTTCCAATTAATAGCATATATTTCAAGAAACAGGATATACGGTTAGCTCCACCAGCTGCAACCAGTAGCAATTACTTCCACCCATCACCGCTTGAGGGGGCTGAGTTTATATGGCCGGTATATATTGCTAGTTGTATAGAATTACTGGTGGAGCTAACCGTCCACCCTGTTTAAAGAATATAAAATGGCAGCATCTCACCGGATACAAATAAAAGAATGTAATACCCGGCGAAATACTGACTTTTATATTAAGCAGACAATTCAAATATACTCTAAATATGCAGGGTTGTTGAATACTGGTTTTCTATTGATTAATAGGTATAAACTATAGATGAGCACCTCGAAAAAACCGGCCCCATGAGATAATAGCGTACTCATCCGCCGAACTTAAAGCCCATGATCAAAGAAAGCCTGTTTGCTGCTGAAGAACGAGAAACTAAGCTGAACCAGTTAGGCGACGTTCTTCAAATTCTAGAAAAGCATGTCGATTTTGCCGCTTTAGCGGCTGCGATTGATTCAGTACATATGCCTGGATCGATGAACAATATGTTAAAGCACTGTCATCATCTCATTTGGGGCAAATAGCTTACAGCTATGGCTGGATATCTTATTTATTACCTCTACTGATTTTCGGCATAGCAATAATGTTTTGTGTGAAGTCATATCAGTCCTACCGCAGAGAACATTATTACGGCTAGCTTAAAGCTGGACGCCTTTCCGTTATTTTTTCATATCCGTATTAGTGGTCTAGTTCTTACGCATTTTATTGTTTAATGCAGAGAAAAATTGACAAGATTATTTTTTGATTTTATTCTCTGCAGTAAAAACGAAAATGCAAAAGAAATGATCATCAAACACATTACTACTTTAGCAGCTGGACACCCATTTCGTGAGAGCATTAGAAACACTCTGGATGGCGATACGGCGGTCGTACAAATGAAAGATGTCGATGCGGAAAAAGGTCTGGATAGCGCCAACCTTTACCGTGTTCATTTGACCGGACGTAAAAGCCCTGATTATTTACGGCGCGGAGATATTTTGTTCGTAGGTCGCGGCTATCGGATTTTTGCGGTTCTGATCGATCAAGATTTGGAAAACACCGTTGCCGGGTCTCATTTCTTTATTCTCAGGATAAAGCCTAATCAGCAATACGTAAGGCCGGATTATTTGGTTTGGTATATCAATCATAAACAGGCGCAACGCTATTTTTCACAACATGTTGCCGGTACGGCCTTACCCCATGTTAATCGAGGTACGCTTGAAAACCTGCCGGTGATTGTGCCCCCGTTAGAGATGCAGGAACGCATAGTTAAACTGCATTCATGCAGGCTAAAAGAAAAAGCCCTGCTGGAAAAGCTAATCGACAAGAAGAAACAGTTTTTAGACGAATTATTGGATAAAACATTGGAACAGTATCAAGAGGACAACGCATGAGCACCCAAATCAATCAGGACGAAATTAACAGCATACTCTGGAAAGCCTGCGACACCTTTCGCGGTACCGTCGATGCGGCGGAGTATAAAAACTACATTCTGGTAATGTTGTTCGTGAAATATATTTCCGATGTCTGGCAGGAACACTATCAAACTCTGAAGGAAAAATTCGGTAACGATGAAGACATGATCTTGCGCCGTATGCAGCGTGAGCGCTTCGTTCTGCCCCAAGGATGCAGTTTTCAAAACCTGTATGATCAGCGCAACGAAGCCAATATTGGCGAGATCATCAATATTGCCTTGGAACATATTGAAGAAACCAATAAACAAAAGTTGTCTGGCGTCTTCCGTAATATCGACTTTAATTCCGAAGCCAATTTGGGACAGACCAAAGACCGCAATACCCGCTTAAAGCATCTGTTAGATGATTTTAACGACTCCAGACTGGATTTGCGTCCTTCCCGTGTCGGTAATCTGGACGTGATCGGTAATGCCTATGAATACCTGATTGCCAGGTTCGCTGCTGGTGCTGGAAAAAAAGCCGGTGAATTTTATACACCGGCGGAAGTGTCGGAACTGATCGCCGAACTGGTTAATCCGCAAGCCGGTGAGCGCATTGCCGATCCGGCCTGTGGCTCTGGCTCACTGCTGATTAAATGCGGCAATCAGCTATTGAAAAACGGCGTAAAAGATTTTGCCTTATACGGTCAGGAAATCACTGGCGCAACCTGGGCGTTGGCGAAAATGAACATGTTCTTGCATGGCATGGACAATGCCCGCATCGAATGGGGCGATACCATCCGCAGTCCTAAACTGATTGAAGATGACACTACCATGAAGTTTGAAGTGGTGGTGGCCAATCCGCCGTTTTCGTTGGATAAATGGGGGCATGATGACGCGGGCAATGATCCCTATAAGCGCTTTCATCGGGGCTTGCCGCCGCAATCAAAGGGCGATTATGCCTTTATCTCGCACATGATAGAAACCACCACCAAAGACTCCGGACGGGTCGGCGTGGTCGTGCCGCATGGCGTTCTGTTTCGGGGATCGAGCGAAGGTAAAATTCGCCAACAATTGATCGAGGAAAACCTGCTCGATGCAGTGATTGGCTTGCCTGCCAATCTGTTTTACGGCACCGGCATACCGGCAGCGGTATTGATATTCAAGCGCAATAAGACTGATAACAATGTGCTGTTCATCGACGCCAGCCGCGACTATCAGAACGACAAGAATCAGAACCGGCTCCGGCAATCAGACATCGATAAAATCGTGGCAACTTATCAGGCTAGGGAAACCATTGATAAATACGCGTATCTGGCCAGCTTTAAGGAGATCAAGGACAACGACTTTAACCTGAATATTCCGCGCTATGTCGACACCTTCGAGGAAGAGACCGAAATTGATATTGAGGCTTTGCAGGTAGAAATTAGCCAGATTGAAACGGAGTTGAATGAGGTAAAGCAGAAAATGGCTGAATATTTGATGGAGTTGGGTTATGCAAGTGCCTGAGGGTTGGAAAAGAACTATCCTAGAAAACTATATAACTGTTAAGCATGGCTTTGCGTTTAAAAGCGACTTCTTTACAAACGAAGGTCAATATGTGCTTATGACCCCCGGAAGTTTTTTTGAATCTGGAGGCTTTAGGGATCAAGGAATTAAAACCAAATATTATGCAGGAGAATTTCCATCAGGTTATCTATTGAAGAAAGATGATTTGGTTATTGCCATGACCGAACAAGCCGATGGACTACTCGGCAGTGCTGCTCTAATTCCTGAAAACAACAAATACTTACATAATCAGCGGCTTGGATTAGTTAAGGTCATTGAAAAAGAGCGCATGTCAATAAAATTTCTATACTGCCTATATAATTCACGCTATATCAGAAAGCAGATTTCGGAACAATCGGCAGGTACGAAGGTAAAGCATACGTCCCCAGATAAACTTATTGGAGTTACAGCTTTAATCCCTCCTATATTCGAACAACAAAAAATCGCCCAAATCCTTTTCACTTGGGATAAAGCCATTAAAAAACTGGAAGCCCTGATTGCCGCCAAACAAAAGCGTAAAAAAGCCCTGATGCAGCAGCTGTTGACTGGGAAGAAGCGGTTTGCTGAATTCGTAAAATCGGATGGTATGCAGAAGACGAAGTTTGGAACAATTCCCTCTGACTGGCAATTTCTGCACATTGCAGAAGTAGCGAAACAACTGTCAGTAAAAAACAATGCCGGACATAATTTGCCGGTGCTCTCCTGTACTAAACATTATGGTTTGGTTGATTCCCTCACCTATTTTGGTAGACAAATTTTCAGCGAAGACACTTCAACATATAAAGTTGCGCCAAGAAATACGTTTGCATACGCAACGAACCATATCGAGGAAGGCTCTATCGGCTATCAAAATCTCTACGACGAAGCTTTGATTAGCCCAATGTATACGGTTTTTCAAACAAAAAAGAATATCAACGATGAATTCTTATATCGTGTTTTAAAAACCGAGCTTTATCGACATATTTTTGAAGCTAATACGAGTGCGTCCGTGGATAGACGCGGAAGTTTGAGATGGAACCAATTTGCGGCGATTAAAATTCCAGTTCCTTCTATACCCGAGCAACAAAAGATAGCCTCTTGTTTCGCGGTAACCGATAAAGAAATAGAAATGCTTAAAAATCACCTGATCGCTCTAAAAGAACAAAAAAAAGGCCTGATGCAAAAGCTTTTAACCGGTAAATTAAGAGTTAAATTGGAAAAGGAGAGCTGATTTGTCAGTATCTGAAATGTTTCAACAGTTTTTGGACAATCTGAAGATAGATAATGATGAACAAATCACTCTCCGGTATGAAGAAATCACAGCCTGTCTAAATAAAAAATTCAGAGATACAGAATCGAAAACGGCCAATAGCTTACAAGTTGGTTCATATGGCCGGTGGACTGGGATTAAAAACATCTCTGATTTAGACATGCTCTACATCATGCCAAAAAGCAAATGGGATGACTACAAGAACGGCGGTCAATCTCAATTGTTGACGGATACCAAAGATGCTATTAAAGCGAGATACCCAACAACAATTGTTAAAGTGGATCGTCTTGTTGTCAGAGTTTTGTACACCAATTTCCACGTAGAAGTTCAACCTGTTTTTGAACAGGAAGATGGCAGTTTTAAATATCCAGATACTTACAATGGGAGTAGCTGGAAAATAACCAAGCCACGTGAAGAAATAAAAGCTATGTCGGAGTTTGTTACGCAGAAAAACAAAAATCTTCGACGACTATGCAAAATGGCTAGGGCTTGGAAAAATAAGCATGGGGTTGGCATGGGTGGGTTACTTATCGATACACTAGCTCACAATTTTTTGAAGTCAACCAACGAGTACGATGATAAAAGTTTTCTATATTACGATTATCTGAGTCGCGATTTCTTCAAATATTTAGCCGACCAGCCCGATCAAGATTATTACGCAGCCTTGGGTAGCGGCCAAAGGGTGAAGGTCAAACAAAAATTCCAAAAGAAAGCAAAGAAGGCACATGAATTGTGTCAAAAAGCCATTGCGGCTAAAAATACAGATACAGTCAATGACAAGTGGAAGAAAGTTTATGGTCGTCCCTTTCCTGCAAAAGCGACTGTAAATAAAGCGGATACCTCACAGTTGCTCGAAAGTTGGCGGAATACAGAAGAATTTATTGAAGACAGATATCCAGTGGATATTAGGTATTCTTTGAAAATAGAATGTGAAGTTTCTCAGAATGGTTATCGTCAACATTATTTAACTGAAATGTTGATTAATCATATTCCATTGCTTGCCAACAAAAAGCTGAAGTTCTGGGTCTTCCACATTGATGTGCCTGGAACGTACTCTATTGAATGGAAAGTTCTTAATAAAGGGGATGAGGCTCGAAGAAGAGATAGCGTTCGCGGGCAAATTGTCCCAGATAAAGGTCATAAAGAAAAAATAGAAAATACCCTATTTAGAGGGGGGCATATTGTTGAATGTTATGCCATTCAGAACGGTGTTGTCGTAGCCAAAGATAGAATAGAAGTGCCTATTAGGTGAGCCTAAATATGAATAAAAATGATCTTTTAAAGCTAATTGCGGAAACTGGGTATAACGTTGGCTTTGGGGCAAAAAAACATTTTGCAACCTATGATATTGTCGAGAAATCACCGGGTTTTATTGGTTTTGTATCAACGGCTGTCGGTATTTTTTCGTTACTTATCGATGCATTGACGGATGATTATTTATCCGCCACGTTTATTGTGCTCGGTGTTTCGGGTCTTTATATTTCATTTTACGATCATTGCAAGATGGAATATGAAAGCGCAGCAAAAGAGATTACAAAAATTTTTAATGAGCTTAAGCACCTTTACTTTAAAACAAAATCATGTACAGATAATCAGCTTCCCGCGCTAGAAAGTGAGTTGCATGACCTTGAAAATAGGTTCTATCAATTTTCGATTAGCAAGCAGATATTGTTTAGTGATTGGTATGCGCACTATAAATTTTTTTGGCAGCACCAAATTGATTGGATTGAAGAACAAAAGCAATTTAGATTTTTTCGTGACAAGATACCGCTCTCTTTTTCCTTGCCATTTTTTATTATTTCTCTGATTTCAGTAGGCATTTCTTTATATAAGCATTTACCGATTTGTCTAAAGGGCATTTAAGATTTTTAAAATTGGTTTGGAGAATTATGTTTAATCGCTGTGATGCCTTAAAAGCCCAACTGGACGCATGCCGCCCGTTGCCCGCATACCCAAAACGATTCCCCGACTTTTGGGCCTTGTCGGAGACGGCGAAGATCCAATCCTTTAACACCGTTTTATCGCTTTTGAGGTAAACATGGCCGCGTATGAGTATCTGGAAGATTTATCCTCGCTGTTGCCTGCAGTCGGCTTGCTGGGCAAGTTAGGCTATCAGTATCTGACACCGTCAGAAAACCTGGCTTTGCGTGGTGGCAGAACCTCTAAGCTGATCTTGGAAAGTGTGTTGCAGGAGCAGCTCCGGAAATTTAACTCGATTACCTTCAAAGGCCAGCAATACGCATTTAGTGAAGGTAACATCCAGAAAGCCGTGCAGGCTTTAACTGACATTCCGTTCGATAGCCTGATGAATACCAGTGAGCAGGTTTATGATTTGCTGACCTTGGGTAAAAGCCTGGAACAAACCATAGATGGTTACACCAAGAGCTTTTCCCTGCATTACATCGACTGGAAACATCCGGAAAATAACGTCTATCACGTATGCGATGAATTTGTTTTAGAACGCCGCAACAGCAAGCAAACCCGCAGACCGGATATTGTGCTGTTTGTGAATGGCATCCCGTTAGTGGTCATCGAATGCAAACGTCCGGATTTGAAGGATGCCGCAGAAGAAGGCATCAGCCAACATTTACGCAATCAGCGCTCTGATGAAATCCCGGAGCTGTTTACTTATGCGCAGATTTTATTATCGGTTAGCCAGAATAAAGCCCTTTACGGCACCACCGGCACACCGGCCAAGTTTTGGGCAAATTGGAAGGAAGATGATCAAAATGCGCAGGAAAAGGTATTGCATGATTTGGTCAATCAGCCTGCCGGTGAAGCTTTAAAAACACGTCTTTTTGCTGAGCGCGATGAACGGCAAAGGCAAACCATGGAAACCGTTTGGCAATCCGGCCAGCGTCTGCCGTCTCCGCAAGATAAAGCCCTTCATAGCTTGCTGAAACCGGATAGATTGCTAGAGTTGATTTACCAGTACATCGTATTTGATAACAAGGAAAAGAAAATTTGCCGCTATCAGCAGTATTTTGCTGTGGGAGCAACGCTGGATCGAGTGACGCAACGCAAGGGCGATAGTCAAAGACCGGGCGGCGTGATCTGGCATACTACCGGTTCCGGTAAATCGTTAACCATGGTGATGCTGGCCAAAGCGTTAGTGTTAGCGCCGGACATTCATAATCCCAAAATTGTATTAGTAACTGACCGGGTTGATCTGGATGACCAGATTTATAAAACCTTCCGTGCGTGTGGTAAGGCGGTAGTGCAAGCCAGAACCGGTGAACATTTGATTGAGCTGATTGCCTATAACAAAGCGAGCATCATCACCACAATTATTGATAAGTTTGAATCGGCCAGCCGCAAACGCAAAATCAGCGATGAAAGCAGCAATATCTTTGTGTTGGTCGATGAATCGCATCGTTCTCAATACGGCATTTCTCACGCCAAAATGCAGAATGTGTTTCCCAATGCCTGTTACATCGGCTTTACCGGCACCCCGCTGCTAAAAAAAGAAAAGGCCACAGCAACTAAATTTGGCGGCTTTATTCACAAATACACCATGAATCAGGCCGTGGCTGACGGTGCTGTAACACCGCTGCTCTATGAAGGCCGGATGAGCGAATTGCACGGCGATCAGGCGCAGATTGATAAATGGTTCGAACGGATCACCAAAGACCTGACAGTAGAACAAAAAGCCGACCTCAAGAAGAAATTCCGCCGCGAGGAAGAACTTAGCAAATCCGAACAGCGTTTGGCTGAGATTGCTTACGATATTGGTCAGCATTTTAAAACCAATTACAGAGGCACCGGAAAAAAAGGCCAATTTGCCGTTTCCAGCAAAGCCATGGCGTTACGGTATAAAAAATACTTTGATGAGTTTGGCGATGTAACGGCGGAAGTGGTGATTTCGCCACCCGATACCCGCGAGGGCAATAAAACGGTCGATGAAGATGCTTTGGAAGAGGTGCAAGTCTTCTGGAAGGCTATGATGGCTAAATACGGTAGTGATGAAAAATATCAGACCAGTATCATCAATGCCTTTAAGTATTCCGATGATCCGGAAATCCTGATTGTTGTGGACAAGCTGCTGACAGGTTTCGATGCGCCGAGGAACAGTGTGCTTTATCTGGATAAACGCTTGAAGGAACATAACATCCTACAAGCTATTGCCCGTGTGAATCGCTTGTTTGAAGGTAAGGATTACGGGCTGATTATTGATTACCGAGGGATTTTTGGCGAACTGAACGAAGCGATTGATACCTATGCAGCGTTGGAAAATGAGGGGTTTGATCCGGAGGATATTGAAGGCACCCTGACCGATGTTGCTGAAGAAATTAAGTTGTTGCCGCAGCGCCATACCAATGTTTGGGAAGTGTTCAAAGGTGTCGAAAACCAAAAAGATCTGGAGGCGATGCAGCGGCATTTAGAGCCGGAAGACCGACGGCAGCGCTTTTATGAGTTACTGGCTTCATTTGCCAAAACCTTGCAATTGGCGCTGGCTAATGCCAAGTTTCAGGATGAAACGCCGGAAAAGAAAATCGCCCGTTATAAGGACGACCTGAAATATTTACTTAATCTCCGTCAGGCCGTCAAACAACGCTTTGGCGAGAGTGTGGATTATTCATCTTATGAGATGCAAATCCGTAATATGGTCAACAAATACATCGGTGCGGATGCCGTTAAGCAACTGATTGCACCGGTCAATGTGTTTGCTATTGACGAGTTTGAGAAGGAGATTGAATCGATTGAAGGTGATGCTGCAAAGGCGGATGCGATTGCGTCACGCGTGAAAAAGACTATCACGGAAAAGATGGAAGAAGACCCTGCATTATATAAACGACTGTCCGAGCTGATTGATGAGGCCATTGCCGAACATCGTGCAAAAAGGCTTTCCGACATGGAATATCTGAAGCGAATTCGTGAAACGCTGGATGAAATGCGCGGCAAATCCAGCTCTGACTTGCCGGATATTTTGACGCATCGGGATGAAGCTAAAGCCTATTATGGCGTGATACAGGAACCAATGGCAGGCTATTCAGTAGCGGGCTATTCGCCGGGGGCGTTTGCAGCGGAGACCGCTGTAAGGCTGGAGGATATTATTTGCGAGCATAAAATCCGCGACTGGACGAGAAATCAGGATGTTAAAAATCTGATGATGAATGAAATCGAAGACTATCTTTACAGCTTGAAGGGGCGTTATGAGCTGGCGATGAATTTTGAGCTGATCGAGAAGATCACCCAGCAAGTGCTGGCGATTGCAGAAAGAAGGGATAGTTAGAGTGAATGACAGTGCTTTAGCATTGCAGGGGGAATCTGGCAATTCAATGCAGTCAGTTCTCTACGGACAGACGCTGATCCAATATCGGGTGAATTACAGTAACCGTAAAACCTTGGCCATCCATGTCTATCCCGATGGGCAAGTTGTTGTCGATGCGCCAATGACGGCAAGCCATGAGGCCATTGCGGGAAAGGTTAAAAAAAGAGCTTCATGGATTTTTAAGCAACAAGCGCAGTTTGAGTCTTATCCTCCTACTTTGCCCGAGAGACGATACATTTCCGGAGAAACACATCGGTATTTAGGACGGCAATATCGGCTATTGGTCAATCAAGGTATAGAGAATCGGGTGAAACTTACACATGGTCGATTGATTGTCGAAACGGTTGAGCCTACAAATTCCGAGAAAGTAAAAGCACTTTTGCAAGAATGGTCCCGCTTGAGAGCGAAGGTCATCTTTTCTGAACGGTATGACTTTTGTGTCCGGCTAGTTGCAAAGCTAGATATAAGGCATGATCAGAGCTTTCAACTGCGTTTTATGTCCAAGCGTTGGGGAAGTTGTACTAGTCAGGGCAATATCATTCTCAATCCTGAGTTGATTGCCGCTCCGAAGGACTGTATTGATTACGTAATAACGCATGAGCTTTGCCACTTAAAAGAACGCAACCACAGTAAGGCGTTTTATAAATTGTTGACGGCAGTGATGAAGGATTGGGAATTGAGACGGAAGCGGCTTAATAAAATGGTTGAGGTGCGGTTTGTTTGAGGTATTTTTTGGGGGTAAGAAATCCGGAGCATCTTCGCATCTTAGTTTTAACGGGAGGTGATGCTGCAAATGCCGTGCAAAATCTTGCAGTTTTTTGAGAAAAAAGCGTCCAAATTGAACAGATATTGTTATGTTTACCAGCTTAGTTACCTCACTCGACTGGAAATGTAAAATTCTGGACTTTGTCTGGCAATGGCTAAAAATAGTCTCAACGGCATCAGATATTAACTGTCTCAGTTCGATCCGCTTCTGCCACTTAGCCAGATTTCATGAACATCTTGAATCTTGGCAAAACCGGTCACTCGTCCTAAATAGTGAAGGATGTTAATGAGAACCTGCTTTATTAGTTGAAAGAAAAATTTATATCGAATAGAACTGTGAAAGTTTCGAACAAAACTTGTCAATTCCTGACGACATAAGGAGTCTACTAGAGAATATTGTTATGGCATTCATCTCTCAAAGCTGTAGTGGTCAGTCCATAAAGAACTTGTAGAGCTCCAATGCCGTATTTCATAATGGACATAAAAATGCTTTTGAACTCTCTTTGTCCATATTCTAATGCCCAATCACATTTCCTCTTCTGGTGAACGAGCAGCCATTGTTGGTTACTCCGCTCAATATTTTATCGCCGCCGAACAAATCTACGCTACCCTGCTTAATGGGCAACTGGAATGGATAGCCTTGGCCGATCCGGTGGCTGGCAGAGTCGACGACATCCAGATTGCAACACCAAACAAAATTGACGCTTACCAAATTAAATGGGGGGAACAGGTCGGCTCGCTCTCCTTCAATGATCTGACCTCTGGGGAGGGTGATCCTGGTGATGACAAAAGCCACGGGTTAATTGGACAACTTGCGGGAGGCTGGAAAAGACTAAGAGCATTGAATCCTGAAAGTCGAGTGGTCGTACATCTAGTATCACGGGATATCGGCGCTCCTCAAGCCACTATTCCACATGAGGGCGGCACGGTGTCCAAAGCTAACTTGCAAGGTTTTCTGACCGATTGCTGGACAGATCGGACTTGGGCCAAGCGGGGCTTGCATGCATGTCCATCCGGTTGGAGGCCTGCGCTTGATGGATTGATTGCGGCGAGCGGATTTGTCGAACAGGAATTCATGACCTTTGCTCAAGATTGCGAGCTGGAGTTGGCCTACAAGCTCTCCGAAGTCACGGCGAATCCCAATCGGGAAGCGCTTCGCCTACAGGATGACCTCGAAACATTGGCCGCTTTCCTGTTTCGATGCGTCGGCGCTGAACGCCGTGTGATCCGTCTTGACAGAGATCAATTGCTTGATAGCCTCGGCTGGGAAACCCGCTTCAAGCCTCGCTTTCTGCACGAGTTTCCAATAAACCGCCTTTATCAGGCCATTTCCACCACTGTCACCGAACTTGAAGCGGCGTTAACCGTACATAAGAGTGGCTATCTGGCTGTGCTCGGCACTCCTGGGTCAGGAAAATCCACCACGCTGACCCACACTCTGCGCTACCGCAAAGGCTGCCGTTTGGTGCGTTATTACGCCTATGTTCCCGACAGCCCGCTTCAAGGCCGTGGCGAAGCTTCCAATTTCCTGAACGATGTTGTACTTGCTCTGCAATCCCAGGGTGTTCGCGGTGGCAATGAGCAAGCCAAAACGCGTGAAGAATTCCTCGACAAGCTTCACCGGCAACTGTTGGAGTTGCATGAACAGTGGGTAACCGAGGGCGTACTGACCGTGATCTTGGTGGACGGACTGGACCACATCGAAAGGGAGCAAAAGCCCGAGCGCAGCCTGCTTCACGACCTTCCCCATCCAGACACTGTGCTGGATGGGGTGATATTCATTCTGGGCAGCCAAACCCTGGAGCTGGCCGGCTTGTCGCCAGCTATCAAGGCCCAACTCAAGGAAAAAAAACGGGTCGTGACGATGGCGCCTTTAGCACGCCCGGCCGTTTTCACCATAATCGAAGCCACTGGTTTAACCATTCCGCTTTCAGCTTCGCAAATGGAAGAGACTTATCGGCTGTCGTCCGGTCACCCGTTGGCCCTGAACTATTTATTGAAAATGCTCGCGGATGTTCGTGATCCGACCGTTGCGGCACGAATCCTGGTAACAGCCAACCCTTATCAAGGGCATATTGACAGGGATTATGAAATCTATTGGCAAAGTATTGAGCAAAACCGGCCACTCAAAGAATTACTGGCACTGCTTGCTCGCCTTCGCGTGCCTTTCGATCCTCGGCTTCTTGTGTCATGGGTTGGGGATGAGCCGGTACGTGCCCTACTGCGGCAGGCGCGTTTCTATTTTCGTGAAGAGACGACTTCCCGCTGGCATTTTTTCCACAATAGCTTTCGCCAATTCCTGATTGACCGGACATCGCGGGATTTGTTGGATGAACACGATGCCTCGTTGAATCGCAAGTATCACAGTCAATTGGCGGAATTCACCGCTAGTCAAGAAACAGTGGAGTCCCAAATCTGGGAGCCATTATATCACCATGCCTGTGCGGAAGAATGGGATAAGGTATTAACTCTTGCCTCACAAGCGTATTTCCGCCGCCAGTTTTATGCTCTGCGCTCGCCGGAAAAGATATTCGAAGATATTACCCTTACTTTACGGGCGGCGCGTGAGCAAATGGATGCCGTTGCTTTGTTTAGGTTATTGCTGGTCGAGCATGAACTCAGGGAGCGTGAGCAAGCATTAGAACAAGTTGATATTCCAAAGCTTTTGCTCTCCCTCGAAGGTGTTAATGCCGTAATTGATTACGTCATGGACGGTAATCACCTAAGAATTGATTGGTCTACTGCGTTGCGCCTTTGCCGAAAACTACTTGACACTGGAGAGATAGAGGCTGCACGAACTTTATTTGATGCAGCGGAGCCATTGGATTGGTTGAGCGGATCGCAACCAGTGAAAACGGCCTCTGGCAAAAGCGATCTGTTAAAAAATTGGATTAAGTGCGCGCATTATTTCAGACCATTGGAAGAAGTATTTAAAGCCATTGACGCGCTAGTGACCGAGAATAATTCGGTTTTTCTAGATTCTGATCCGGATCTCATTTCTCAAGAGCTCCGGTCTAATATGCGCATAGTTTTAGCCGACTCAATTGCGCAAAAAGATAATTCTGCTTTGTGGGACGAGTTTAAAAGTCTGGCTGCCAATCTTTCCGATGGCGCCGACTTATTGTTGCGAATGGATTTTAATCTCTGCCACTTTCACCCAACTAACCCCGCCGCTAGCCAAGCTTTGGAGCGTATTATTGATTGGGCTGAGCAGGAGGCAGAATTGGGTGATTCGGAAAGAGTGTCGCTTTGCGAATATTTACTAAATGTTCGCAACGATTTTAACAGTGCTTGCCAATGGATCTCAGGAGTTTCTCAGCCACAGACTTACAGCTGGTCTAGTGGTCAATGGAAAAAACTTGCGCCCTTTATTCAACGGATTCGCTTGAACCGATTACTGGCGACATTGGGAATAGAAATCACTCTTTTAGCCGCTGTACCAGACGCCCTAAACGCCAAAGAGCGAGGCAACGTTTTATTTGAAAGGCATTTGGTCATAATCAGCCTGCTCTGGGGAAAGGCGAAATGCAAAGAAAAGTTATCCGGTAGCGAAATAGTCCGCGTATTGCATTCAGCGCTCAGACTATATCAACGAAGTTGGAAAGAAACTAATGAGTGGACTGGCTGGTATGAGTTTCAAGGGGCTGCAAACGATTATTTCGACCTCATGATTCGTGCCGTAGCCGCACATGGTGATGAAGCAATAATTGCTTTAAGCGATGAATTTGAAAGGCTTTGGACCTCTGATTGCACTAAACAGTATTGGTCAACAGACCGATGCCACAAAATAGCTTTGGCCCTCTACCTGAACGGTGATCGACGTTCGCGCTTCATCCAACGGCTGGAATCCCTGCAACAAGAAATTGGCGTGTGGGACGAAGTGCATGAAAGGGTGGAGTTTTTCAACGAGCTTGCTCTGTCGTGGTGCGAAGTCGATGAAATTGACAGGGCACGTGATTTGATTCCACGAATGCTAGCAGGATCTTTTGGTATCTACCATCACAAAGACCGTCAATTGCAACAGTGGGTCAATGTATTGGCTAAAGTAGCTTCTTCAGCCCCTGAGCTCAGCGAGAATGAGTTGCATCATTTCGCTGCATCAGTACTGGTTCTGGAAAAGGCCAATCGCGGAAGAGGTACGCAAGATGCAGCGATTGAGTTACTGGCGCTAGCCATGACCATTAATCCAGCTAAGAGTTGGCAATTGTGTGAATGGTTGTGGAAAAACGGCGGCATACACTTTTATTCTGGTATGGCCGGTATTTTGTTGGGAGCGCTTCGCTCGCAACAGCCCCCGATAGAACTTATCGTAAACCTCACTCGTCACCTCTACATACCTTTTGTACCCTATCTTTATGAGCCTTTGGCAGACGAATTGGCTGCGGCTTGCATTCAACTCGTTCCATCGGAGCAAACTCATAGTTTACTCAATGACCTTAGCCAAACATTGCAGGTTAAAGCTTGGCCGAATCAGAGGCCTTCATGGTGGAGAGCACTGATCACCGGAATACGCAAGGCGGGAGGCGATGCGAGCCGGTTCGAAAAGCAATATTTCGATAATCCTGGTGAACAGGACAGCAGTAGTTCCGTCCTGATTTTGAAGCATGGCCGGAAACTCACCTTGGACGAAGCTAGGGTCATGGTTGGTTCTTATGATCAGCTAATAACCCTATTCGAATCCATAGAGAAAACGGACTATTTTCCGTGGCCGTGGTTGCTGGAACCGTTAATTGAACGATTTTCCGCCGATCAGATACGCCAACTATTGACGCGATGGGAACCCTACTTGTCGAAAGATGCCTTGCGCAATAAATTCGCTCTGCGCTTGCATCAACTCGGACATACCTCCGAAGCGCTCGCATTGTTGGAACCGATGCTACAACAAAGTAAAGCGTCGGGATGGGATTCACATTGGGATGGCGGCACACGGCAAACCGCCTTCAGAGGCCTAATAGCCATAGACCCTAAACGTTGGCGTCCCCAAGCTTTGAAAACGTTGATCGATGACTATACTTCGGAGTACCGGTACCCGGTTAATCTTATCTACAATTGGGAAGAACTTATCGAAATACTGTTTGAGAGTGTTCCATGGGATCAATTATGGCCGGAATTCCGCGAACATATCTTCCAGCTCGCCGAGTTTTCTCTAGCCGAAGATATTCCGCAGTTAGAAGCGGATAATAAATTCACAATTGAGGAAGTATTACTATCGGTTTGTTCTTGGGCGGCTAAACTGCCGATCAACGAAGTGAGAGATCAGGTACACAATGCGCTGTGCGAAACCGTTGTCCAAGGGCCTGCCCCTGAAGCAACAAAATGCTTGATATTTTCTTTACTGAACGACAAACACATCGGCGTCGTTCAAGGGCTTGCATTGTTGGATAGTGCGTGTCGTCAAGGAGCGTCAATAGCCAAAGAATTTTCCGTTCCTATTCTCGATCTTTGCCAATCTCAGGATTTTATTGTGCGGCGAATGGCGGAGCAATTATCAGATCTAGTGGAAATTAAGCAGGTCAGTACAGAAAAAAACGAACCCACAAAGCTACCGTTGGTTTATACCCTGAAACTTCCGCCACTCGGTAACTATGACTCTGCTGTACCCGATCATGCAATACATCCAGGGGAAGTATTGCCGGATTCAAGCGACCCACTCGAGATGATTCGACCGCATCAAGAAGAAATCGAATGGTTGAGCCGTATAACTGAAATACCTATGGAAAATCTCTTGGAAAGGACCGCAATTTTAATGCGGTCCATTAAACCAGAGTCAGACTGGAACCGCGCGGCAGAAAAGTGCACAAGGGACTGGTTAAGTAATATTGAATTGAAGCTTGCTTACAACAGACAACGTCCTCATGTGGCTCAGCGCGCTATCAGCAAAGTTGTTGCGGAATTGGCCGATGCTGGAATACTTGACGATAAAGCCATGGCTGCTGCTTATCATTGGTTATTTCTTTACGATTGGAGATTGTCTGGAGTTGAACCATTGCTGCGCCCCAAATTGATACGAAGTCCACATATGACTGGTAGCTATGGGTTCAACGACGAATGGGTTAATAACAAAGAAGAGGCCTTTAACTTTTTCATAGATTACCTGGATGATGGCTTCGCCATAGTCGGTGAATTGACACGTTTTAAGGAATGGGATTGGAAAGTACCGACGGAACTAAGGCTTGCTATGGCCTGCCACCCTAATTGGCCGGTGTCGCCCGATGACGAAGTTAGTACTTACAGTTTTTTTCCAAACCGCCGTGACTGGAAGGCAAAGAATTATCCAGTATTGCCAAGAGCCGAAAAATTACCATCGTTAGTAGTGCATGGATATTCTCGGCAAGAACTGGTCTGTGCTAGTAAGTGGTTGGCGTTTAATCCGGCCGTCGCGATTCAGCTCGGGTGGCACCTTTCCAAGGATGGAATTTTCCGATGGGTTGATGATGCTGGACAAATAATGATTGAAAGTCGTCGATGGCAGGATGGCCCAATCGACCGTCAACCACCGCGTACTCGAGAAATAACCGGTGAAGGTTGGTTGGTGGTGGCATCTAGTAAAGCTCAATCGATAATTCAAGAAAATATTGGTGCGTTAGGGATGATTAGAGGAGTTAAAAGGAGTATTTGGGAGAATGACCGAGAAAAATCCTTAAAGTCGCACGGATGGAAAATTGGCTGGTGGTTGGCTGAGGAAAGCGAGATTTCTCGGTCAACGGAATCATCCTAGAGCATTTCTTCGTTAGTTAGAAACATAGCCCGAGTTTTTTAAAATAACTTGTCTAGTTCCCAAGCTCCAGCTTGGGAATTCAGTATCGGAAGCTCTAGCTTCCCGTCTTGATGCGTTACGTTGTTATTTAGGGAGTCGCTGCCGCGACGCTTGCTTGAATCGGGGTCTCGCCACCGAAGGCGAGCTACTTTCTTTTGCGCCGCCAAAAGAAAGTAGCCAAAGAAAAGGCGGCCCGTTGCCGCTTTGCTCCTGCGCTCCTCGCTTTTGTCGAGGGTCAGCAGAAGGGGCTCCTGCCCCTCTGCTGACGTGCGGCTTCCCTGCCGCACCCCTTGACGGGCAACTTCTCGACAAAAGCTCCGGTGCTCGGCGCGGCAAACGGGACCCCTTCCGTGCCATAGTAAATTCCTATGGCTCAACAGATGGCGTTTAACAATAGGATTGATCTTAAATAACCGAGAATTGCTCTAGGTATTCAGGGTATGGCTTGATGCTCGGTTCAAATCCGACAGGACTGGAAAACGGCGTCTAAATTTTGCCATTTTTATATCGAAAGAGCGTTAGAATTTTTCCAAAATGTTTTTTATATGCTGTTGATAATAAAAGAAACGTAGCTTTAATAAATGGCAAACACACGCTGATCATTGGAAAAAGTTAAAAGCTGTTTTCCACCTACTGACGTATTTAACTGGAAAAACCAACGCTGATAGTAGTAAATTTTGGAGACTTTTTTGACACGCTTGGCTAACTAAACAACACTACACGTTAAGTCCAAGCGAGCATTTAATTGGGAGTGGTAAGTTATCAAGTACAAGCTTTGCTTGTTCTAATGCATTTCTCTTCTTCAGCTCATCCAACTCAGCGCGCGTTTTCTGAAGCTCAAGCAGAATCTCGTCTTTCTTCCGTTGGCTTGTTCCAACTGAAAGCGTTTTTAGATGTTTCTCCAACTTCTTTTCTTTCGCAGCCTCAAGCTCTTGATTAACCTCATCTAAATAGTTTTTTAAGTCATCAGAGTACTTAGAAGTTGAAATCAGGGTAGTAGTAGCAACTTCAATCGTTTTAGCGACTTCAGAGGCACTAATTTGGTATAGACTTTTCTTTAAATAATCCTTTGCTTTGTTATGTTGCTCGATATATCGAAGTCGCTCGGATTTTAACTTATTGATACATTCGTATGCTTTTTTAGTAATGTTCTTATCAGAAACCCATTTTGGCAAAGGCTTATTCGTTTCAGCTTTTATGGCTCGTTTCTTAAGATAATTTAGACTCATCCTTGTACCCACCTAATAACGCTTCTACTTCCCCAATGTAATCCTTGTCCGCATTTAACTTTTTCAGATGAATGAGAGCATTCTTTACTGTATCGAATGATGCACGACGGAATGAATTGGGAATCCTTTCATTACTCAATACGAGAAGATCATTGCTAATTCCTAGTATAATGCCCTCCAGATTCCCTGATTGAGTGAGATTATTGGGACAGCCTAAACAAAATGCCGGAGAAGCATTATGCCTCTGCGGTACACCTTGCTCTGCACATTTCGCATGACCTTGATGTCTTTTTTTCAGAAGACAATATCCCCACGGATTGGATTTAATATCTTCAATTTCTGTTAAAGCGAAGTTATCAACGGCATTTTCAAGCTCCTCTATCGTCCAAGTTTTGGTATTTCGGAATAATCTTCTCAATAAGTTATTCATTGCACCGGCATAGTCATCGCCAAACTCACCAACATTTCCAGTTTCATCAACAGATCTTTTACTGATGTAGTTTTTCAATAGAGAAGAAATAACTTTACGCTTTACTTGCTCGTACTGCCTATGATTATCCTTATTGCGAACATAGGCTAGCCACATTGATTGGCTGATATGTTTAAAATTGGAACGAATCATCCATCCTACATCACCGTCAAATCGACGCAATACCGACTCTCCCCACATATGCCTGAAGGCATGCGGCGTGGGATAAAGACAATCTTGTAATAATTCATTAGTCACAGATACCGTAAATACAGCACTATAGTCTTCTTTAGAATTCAATAAATTAATTTTCTCTTTAGTTTCTTTTGACAAGTATTTATCTAATAAGGAAGTATATTCTGGATCTAACGTACCGTTACGGTACGCCCAGACATAATTTTTCCTTGAGTCGGAGTTCACATAAAATGCGACTCTATCTAACTCATCATTAGCTCGACGATAGGCTTCTCTTAATTGATGATCTTGGTATAAACGCTCCCAATTCTCTTCATGAGAACGTTTTGATAGCACATTTATTCTTTCTCTATTAGCTTCTGCTCGATTTTCCTTTATTAAAGTTCGCAACTCATCCAATAATGCAAGCTGTTTAAAAGGTGTATAGTGCTGCACAAAATGTATCCAAAAACCTCGAACGGCCTCTCTAATAAAATTGGTCGAGTTTTTCTTGCTGCCTACTATATTACGATAAGAGTGTAAACAACCATCATCATTCTTAGCTCCAGCAAGTAAGGCTAGTTTTGTTGCATATCGATAAGCAGATCGAGTAATTTCTCGCTTTAGCTTAGTATTTCCATTAGTTTTAGGCACTATCCAATTTATTTCAACGCGAATCGGATGTACATATTGATCAAGCAAATCTAGATTAGCTTGAACATTAATGTCACTAACTGAAAACCCATACTCACTTTCACGCCAGCCTGTTAGCGCGATAAACTTTACAATGCCAGCATACTCAACAGCTCTTATATAGTTATACACATATGCACTTTTGTTCTTTCTTTCTACAACACCAAGATCTTTAAAATAATCATGTGTCAACTGAAAACCATTAATCCGTTTGCTACACAAGCGTTCATTGATTATTTTTTTAATCACACAACCTATCTTTTCAAAGTCAATATTAGTCCCACCAACTTTTTTAATACAATCGATTTCAGCTAAAGCTAGATTTTTTAATTCTGGTTGCGTTTCATCATAGGCATTGAACCAAAACGCCTCTACAAGATACTTAATCCATTCTCTCTGATAGTTACTTAAAATATCAATCCCATTACTAGCCATTAATCCATCTATCTCTTGATCACTGGTTAGCTCATCTATAATAGATAAAGCAGATAGATTTTCCATAAAGTGTTTTAATGTGATGCTTTGCAGTTTTTCCCATGAACTCTCACTGTAATATTTTAAATAACTAGACTTTAATTCATTTAACTGTTTGCCTGCTAAAAAAAATGCAATTACTGGGGTGATTAAATAGGTAAGAGTATTTTTATTAACAGAAAACCCTGCCGTTTTAGCAATTACTGAGGCCTGATTTAATGTTATTTTCAATGCTGTCGCAAAATTAATATTTTTATCAAAATATTCTGAGCAGTGATCAACATAAAAACGCCCATAATCCAGAGTTAAATGATTGAAACTACCACCATCTTTCCAGTCTCGGTATGTAAGATCACCTGCGCTGATATTTTCAATTACTCTTTTAAGCTCTTTTTCTACAATCTTATCTGATAAAAAAGAGGCAAAACCAACTTTTGGTAAATTATATTCTCTAAGCACATTAAACCAAGAACCTGGAACAACACCATTCCAATATGTTTTAAAACTAAGTGGTGTCAATCTTTTCACAGGACGATTAACACCATCACTGTGCATCAGCATAAAATTTAAGTAGCTTTTTAGCTCTATCTGGTCAATATATTGTATTTTATACTCGCCCAAATAAAACAAAGTTTTAAATATCGAATCAAATGTGTTCCTAATTATCATAGTAGAATTATTACCATCAACCCTACTCAAGAATATAATTTTTGCCAAAACCACAGGATCTATAATGATAACACCATCATAAAAAGGATATTTATCACACAGATAAGAAATTGATGAAAAATTAATTGTTATATTATTAAACTCCCATTGCATTTCATCTATTAGGTTTTTTCTTCGACTATTAATACGACTAAGGATTTTTTGCAGATAATTAAGATCAATATTAATAGGGATTTTTTTCGATAATAACGGGGGATAATCTATCAACTTCATGCACCAACCGCTCCACGTAATTCATTTATAAAAAGCTGTGGAAGTTGATTTTTTATTTGATCATATGTAGCTTTGCCTTGATAAACGACTTTTTCTGTTAAAGCCCCTTGGGTTAGCAAATACTCCATCCATTCAACTGTTGGCAAAACCGATCTTTCAAAAAAATCCAGAGCATGATTAATTAAGGTCGAATACTGGCGTTTAGCTTCTTCAATATAATGCAACATCGTAACAACGGTTTCTTCGGTATTTAGTACGATAATATCGTCGAAATCACCATCTGATTGATCAATGCTTGAATTCATTTTTTCAACGCGACCAAAATAATTAATTTTCACTGAATCTAAATCCGAAACTTCACTAGATACCGCATCTATTACACGCGTTCTCAATGTTAATTCGTAAGCCTTAAGTTTTGCGGCTTCAATGTTTGGCTTGTAAACATAATTCTCTATATCGTTCATGACTAATCGAGTAATCCGGCCATTTTGATTAACCCAGTCCTTATTATTATCATTTAAATAACTTATTTTTTCTGTTAGCGAAGTATGTGAGTTCTGATTAACTAAATCACCCTCACGATATAAATCAGTACGTGCATGTACACTACTATTTTTTATTGAATTAAGCCCGAAATGAAGCATAGGCATTGGATTTTTGACGTCGCAACGGTATTCCTTAACTGAAGTAACTAAACCATTTTTCTTTTGCCTAGATCTCCATGTTTCGAAGGGTATAGCATTATGGTGGTCACCAGATAGTGCACTATAAGCTTTTAAAAATAAAAAACTGGCTTCTCGTTGCTCTATATTTTGTTTGATAACACTCTGCAACTTAGACGATTGAAACATACGCAAAATCCTACCAGGAACACTGTTTGCAGAGAAACCCAGACGACGACTGCCGTTTATATTATCCGGAAATAAATTTGAGTCCTGCATCGGCAGTTGATTTAAATAGGCAATCAATGCTTTTGCTTCAATTTGTTGAGCGTTCAGCATGGGCGGTTCATAATTACGCTGACTTCGTCCTTTATAGTATATGCATTGAATAGTAACTGGTTTTCCTTGTTCATTTTTGTTGATGACGAAATTATTGCGCTTTAGTTTCCTGATATCGAAAGGTTGCACAATCTGCCAAGCACATAACCAAGCGCACAAGAATTGTTCTACCAAACTAGGAGAACTCATATTTTTGGGCGAAAAAATGCACGGCTCAGTAAAAACATAACGTCTTAGCTTGCGATTTTTATAACTAAAGCTACCCCTCTCCCTTGACTTTTGTAAACGAATTAATACGTCATCAAGACGATCATTAGGTACGAAATCTAATATCATTAATTCGGTTAAAGAATCATTTGGCTGAAGGTCACTAGTCCACGTTCCCATCTTTAGCAGTAAATCCTGGCAATATTTATGGTTTATGTTTGTTTGAAGTTTAAGATTTGTTTCAAATATTTGACTTTGATAGTCAATTAGCTCTCTTGCTAATTGCTTTGCTTCAAGAATACAGAGTAGTGTCGTAGCAACTGTGATACTAAAACTATTTATTAAAATTTTCGGACTTTCGAGCTTCAAGTAGTCCTTATCACCTAATACTTCTCTTATCCAAGGCATTGATGAAAAGTAACTTGTGAGTGTTTCTTGCTGCCGCTCATCTGATAGGGAAATTTCGGTGTTTTTTAATAATAAAGATACATATTGGAAAGCCTCATCTTCATCATGATCTGTATTATTTCCTTGATTTAATATATTAAGTATTACTCCCAGACCAGTTGATTGAGGTTTAACTTTTTTTTCATTGACTCTCCAAGACTCAAAATCCTTAAGTATGGTGTATCTGTTTTCATGGTTAATGACTTGTAAGTTCAACCATAGCAAAAAAAACTTTAGTTGGCCGTTGTTGCTTCTACGTGAGAATTGATTACAATTTTCATACCACTCAGAACTCATCGCTGAAATAATAACTTTATAAATGTACTTGGCTTCTTCACTTTCGTTGCTTAGCGGAAATGGTTTACCGTCTATAATAAGCCGCTTCGGTAATGTGCTTAATGATGTTGGCTTTTTCGGCAAAGCAAGATCAAAGTCGCTTGCATTGTCGCCGTAGACTGGTCTGAAATCTTGTATAAACCTGTCGCTCATCAGAGTATTCCTTCAATTTTTTTCATCTGAATTTGCATTCTGATATAGCGTTGAGTGCTTGTTATGCTGCTATGTCCAAGACGTTGAGAAACCTCAAGTAGCGCTGAATTCTGTGAACCAATTTCATGCCCGTAAGCGTCATACCTTTCAGAATGATATAGCTCTGTAGCAAAGGTATGACGGAGATCGTGATATGAGAGAGATTGATTCATGTAAGGAAATTTTTGTATAAGTCCGCAGAACACATTAGAGGCATGTTCAGGGGATATCGGCAATCCTTTTCCCTCATGATCATTACGCACAAAGAGAGTGTCACACGAACGACCTGATGATTTCATTATGTGTAACCTTTCTTGTTCATAATAGTGCTTCATCTCCTCAAGCAAATTTCGACTAAAGAAAATATCTCGAGTCTTACTATTCTTGGTATATTTTCCGTTCAAAACAAATTTGAAGATTTGTTTTGTTGAATCTTTCTTCAGTTCATCAAATAGATCTAACAAACCTTTTTGCTGTTGGAATTTCGCCTTATGCTTTCCTAAGACTAACCCTGTGTTTTCTTCAGTTCGCAAGCCCACTTCGAAACCCATTCTCAAAATAAGTCGATCCCGCTTATTGGTACATGCTTTTAATAGCGCTAAACGTTCTGAATGACTAACATAATTAATTTTTTGAGGGCGCGAATCTTTCTCGGCCATTAATTGTTTGGTTGATGGATAAATTGTAGAGCTTAATGGTCCTTTAATATTTAACGTAAATAAAAATGAAAAATAGGCTGATATTGCCGCTTGATGAGCTTTCAGCGATTCACTTGATTTTAGTCTTTGAGGCAGAACCTTATTTAAATAATCGTTGATAAATTTACTGTTGACGAGTTCGGTGTGGTGAACGCTTGGAATTTTCTTGGTTTTGTGTAATTTGTTAATATGTTTTAAGAAGTGAAAAAAATGCCCTACGTAGTTATCGACTGTATTCTCGGCAACTGAACTTTCTTCTAGGGTTTTAATAATGGAGACAGGTTTACGCCCAGCATACTGTGTGGACATAGAATTAAAAGTGCCTTTCGTACGCCAACCACTGACTGAACTCTTGCAAGCAAGATGAACAGTCCACAGTAAAGGCAGTATGATTACAGCACCATTATCGTCGACAATTACGTGAAGCTTATCGTAGCTGACTCCTTCTAACTCAACATTCTTCAGAGCGATACGTTCCATCTTTTCCTTTAATAATAAAAACCTAAGGAAAGCATATCACCTAACGGCAGATGAACGAAGACTCATACTAATGAAATTTCTTAATAATCTAGGTCTCTATAATCCCGGTATTAGCGGGAATTTCCGGCTCATACAAAACAATATGCAACACGATCAGAACTTGATACTGACCGGCGCCAGTTTCCAGATTTCGTTGTTGTAATCAGTGATGGTCCTATCGGTAGAAAACTTACCGCTACCGGCGCAATTTAAGATACTCATTTTGAGCCAGTGTTCCTGATCCTTGTAAGCCGCTTCCACACGTTTTTGCGCATCAATGAAGCTACGGAAATCGGCTGCCGTCATCCAGGGGTCGTGCGGGCTTTTTATTGACGCCAAAATATCGTCAAAAAGCCCCGGTTCGAATTGGTTAAAATGCCCGCACTCAAGCAGCCTAATGACCCTTAGCAAATCCTCATCCT